>Ga0116227_10003119_pt1 | contig 37130 bp, 18 predicted proteins | sample S1TSphgellanicum_FD_89693 | JGI IMG/M metagenome (GOLD analysis project Ga0116227, IMG submission 89693) | Host-associated microbial communities from peat moss isolated from Minnesota, USA - S1T2_Fb - Sphagnum magellanicum MG | ecosystem: Host-associated > Plants > Peat moss > Unclassified...
AATGGACAAATTTACTTCAGGAGCCAAAGCAAGGCAGCCGAGGACTGATGGTGTACCCTGAGCATACATGCGTGGGTCAAGGAAGTAAGAATAAGCTTTGCATTTTCAACACAGTGGAACGTTCAATGATTATCCATGACTTGGAAAGCAATTGTCGTCGAACAATTCAGACGACACCATTAAGAAAATGTAAGAAAAAGTTTCATAGTCTAAATCCATTAGCATTTACATTTACTCCAAATTTCAATGCGGCAGTGTAACCATTTTGCGATGATGATACCTATGACATGGAGGAGTGGTCTGCATGGAGAGAACATTCTAATCAACCGCAAGTTAGAGAACAGAGTCAGCACAACAAAAACTTTGACAAAACATGAACATTACTGGAAATCAGAACTGCAACCCATTAGCAAATTCAATTCAATTAAATCTTGTACAAATGACAATTTAGTACTTGAAAAACAATATATATTTCAAATGTTTGTATATAATGTAAATGACTTTTGTAAAAAGCTTATGAAAATTTGGACATGCCGTGGCTTAGAAATTTGAAAAAAATATGTTCTTCAAATTTCTATAATGCAATTGATTATCATAATTATTACATCATAGACGTTGTGTTCTCAGCATGGTATAACCGAATGATATCAATGTTGTTCTGACATCCTTATCTGCCTCCCTCTATGATCAAAGCCTTGGGAAATGTAGTCCTTCAGATAACTTGTATAGAATAGATCTTTTTTTTCCAGACTCTTTTCTAACATCAAATGCACGGACTAATTGCAACTTACATTGGGCCCAAAACCTCAAAATTCCTGTGTACTAACCTTCAAAAGTAAAAAATCAGTGGCCTTTCCCCTTCTATGCACCATTTTGCAACTCAACATTCAACCCCACAGTCCAGACCACACACCTTATTCAAAGCAGAACCTGTGCCATTTCTGTAACATAAAGATCTGATAACATCAGAAGTATGAAACCATACTCAATTATTTTACCTAGACACATCAGAGGAGATGCCCAGTTGTGTTGGTTTCTCCACACAGGACTAGCATACATGATATCATGCTAGCTGCAAATGGCTTCATCTAAATTTTCGGCCCTTCCCTTGGGTCCATCTATCCACTTGCTGCCATGTCAGGCCATGCCACCTAGACAGCCAGAGTGAACCAGCACCCACCAATGCACCATGCAGGATGGATGGTGTATGGACAGGGAAACATATTTTCATTGTGTTCTTGTCCCATAGCTAACCATGCACATGGTGGTTAGCTATGTATGAACCATGCACATGCATCTACGTACCTACCACAAAGTGCCTTACCTCATTACCTACCTACTGAGTAACTGCGTACATTCCCTACCTATTTTCTATGATACTTACCTCACTTACAGAGGCAGTGTGAGGGGAAAGTACCAAGGGTTTATAACATATGTTACCTAGGTGGAACCTTGAAAACTCAGTTGTGGTTCATCCACAACTGAGTAATAACAGGTTTCCAATGGATCTGCACTCTGGGGTGCTGGTTCATTCCAGCCCATCTAGACACCAGAAGCAGGAGGGCAGAGAAGGAACCCAAATGTTAAGCTAAAAAGTATTTTGATCAAATTTTGGACTTTTGAGCATTCAACATCAAGGACAAGGACTGCATACAGTGAATTCATAAAATTTCCAGAAACCCAAGGATTCAAAGATTGATTAACTTCTAGGCAAGATATCATCTGTTCCTTAGGAGAGACAACAAGTATAGCCCACCTATTTAAGTTACCCTCCACCACCCAGATGATGCCAATGCCAGAAGGCTTGTGCAGTTGTTGGTCTGATGTGGGTGCTATTCATGTCAGCAGTTTCCACTGTTGGACAATTGCCCAATTGCTGCAGTCCTTAACTGAAACCCATCATAAGATGCAACTACAATGCATCTTCAGGTCCCAAATCATCCCCAATTTTCCTAAGAGATTTCTTAGAGTGGCTGAGTTGCAGAGAGCTTTCCTAATCAATGAGACTACACAAACAAACTGAACTAACATTGCCATATATGTAACCCAAACTGTCAAAGAGAGTCAAATCATTACATGGGGTCATTAAGTTGCTAATCAAGTATGAAATGTCTCCCATGTATTGCATTGCTGGCATTCACCAAAAGGCAAATGCATACTGGTCCTCAAACCACAGAACATGGTTATCTGTCACACTGCTGTTGAAGTTAGTGGTTTTTCACAAAGCTGCTAGTTCTTGACAAAAAGAACTGTTGTGAATATTTCGCTAACAGGATTAAGCAAGCCCACCTCATTGAATCTAAGTTCTACCTATTTGCCAATGTGTACTTGGTGACCTGCTCTAAGAATTGGACTTACTCCTCAGAGAATGAAGACTTAGTTCCCAGTGCTACCCTGCAAAGTGATTGAAACAGTTTGTGGACAGTAGTTGCTTTTCCTACTGGTCTTTCTTCAGAGGAAAAGTACAACCTACAGAAGAATGACATGGATTGCAGATACTCATCTGATTTAATGATTTTGGACTGCCCAACAAAACTGGAGTAATAGTGGATGCACACCCTGGATGAGAAATTTTTTAGCTTGATGGATGTGAGGAATGAAAACTGGCACCAACTGGAGATCTCTCCTCTCAGCCAATGGGGTGACTCTTTTCTTTGAACAAACCTTGTCAGCTTGCACAACTGTACTGCATTGAATCTGTCATATCCTTCAGGGGTTTCTGCTGCACAATCTGACAAATCCACAATACAGGGGTAAGAGTTCCAGTCCTTCCATTTTCCCATGTTGGTATTTGGACCAGGCAGTGAGTGGGCAACCACATTGCCAAATATGTAAAATTGGTTTTCTCAACAATCACAATGACATTTTCCAGATTGTTAACCCAGTCTTACAGATGTCCTATACCAAACACACATGTCAATTCATTTGGTTTGACAGTGCTTTTACATAGCATGCAGTAACTAGGACCACATTTTACCTACATCAAGAACAATCTAGGATGGAGAACTTGTTGCTGCCAATCAAAGTCTACCAAAAACAATGACCACTTTACAAAAGAGATGTTGCCTTCAATCTGCATCTAATTCACCACAAAGCTGATTGGTTAACATGTACAACTACTGGTGGCGGGCAAAGAATCTTGACTAATACCCTACTAGAACTGTCCTTTATTAGGCCTGTCTGCTTATAGGAATAGTTGTTGATTTAATACCAATTCAGCTGATGGACTTATGCATTTCAGGTATATGGTTTTCTACCTTACTTAGAACAGTTTATTGGTTGTTTGTATCAAGAGTGCACTGGAAGGGATCTCTATGGCATGTCTGGTGATAAGCCATCTGTATATCCCATATAAGTAGATGAAATAGCACAAACCAAACACAGGAAAGACTTTACCCTCCCAGACCACTGACACTATTTTGTGAATACAGGATGATCCATCAAAATGCTGCAGAGATTTAATTCAGCACATTTATGCAACTTCAAGTCTTACCAATGGGTGTTGAGAAATTTCCTCAAAGCATCTCATTCACATTCTTCTTCTCTTGTGTCAAGAATCGCCAAGGCCCAGTGGCAGTTCCCAACCTGCCAACGTTATGAGCCAATCCCAAGTGTCAAAAAGGAACCATATGACTCTAACAGTGAAGATGAAGATTACATCTACAAATCATTGAAAGTGTCACCTAGCAAATCAGGCCCAAATCCACATCCAGAATGTGTACCTTGCAAACCCAGCCACCATTCGGAGGCCCATGACAAGCGTCAGACCCACCCACACTCCCTGAATACCCCATATTTTTGGCAAAAACAGTAGAAGAAGCCCTGAAGGAATCACCAGCAGCATCTGGGACGCAAAATACCTCAACAGTAGCATTAGATCCTTTGATTGTGATTCTGTTTGTGTTATTGGTGATATCAGTACAGACAGAGATGACAGAACTGTACAGAAGGAGAACAAGGAACTTAAGGAAACATTTTGATGTGAAGATATCTCACCATTGCGTATGCTACATAGCCAAAGTCTGAGGCTCCATAATGGAGACCATCAAATACAAATGCAAGTGCATTTATAGGCTGTGTGAGAGCCACAAACTGCAAGATCCAATAAAAGCCAGTTCAATAGGAAAGCAAGCATAGGACCTAGAAGATTGACCCAAAGTCTGCAACCAAGTGTTACAAAATGTTTCTTCACCTTTAAAGCTACTGCCTCCATTTTTTAAAGTGGACCCTTGCCAACAAATTTAACAGTGCCACCAAAACTACCCAACTTTTTCCCTAAGGACTTCGAAACCCTGGGTCCCCACAGCTTTGGACAACTAGTTTAGCCAACTTGCACCATCATATCTAGCATGCCTATTATGTATGATAGCATAACAAATAATGTGGACTATTTGCTTGATGGTTAGGATCTATATCCACCTGCAATACCAAGGTGATTATCCTAAACAAAAAAGAGCAGTCTACTATCAGATCGCCATAAGATTAGTTTGAGAGCTCCATCAGGAAATACATATCACTAAAAACTGAATATATGGCTTACCAATGTAGGCCAATGTCACTACTTAGATGTGGAAGCCAAAGAGAGATCAGTGGCAAAGAGCCTTGGAACTGTGGAAATTGAAGAGGCTAGGAACAAGACATACCGGTATAAGAAGTGCTATGGATTCAAGTACACCAGAGTCTGAGGTGAAGAGTCTGGAGAAAACAGGCATTCCGAACCATAGAATCAGAGCCATCACTGTGCCAAAGCCAGCTCCAATCTGCTCGAACAGGACTCAAAATCAAATAAAAACAAGCAGCTCAAACCCATAAACAACCTCCTGACGCTCCTCACACATGTCCAAAGGTGAAACAAAAAAAAAACCCCTTGACACTAGCCAAAGCTGGTTTGATTGAGCAACTCTTCCCTACTATGTAGGTACTGGCTACTTTCAGAGGAAGGCAGTAATTGTCTTTGCAGCACTGATATCCTGGGAGACCACCCATCCCCAAGATTATTTTCAGCCTGGGGGCTGATTAACTTCGAACTTCATATGAGATCCAATGTGTCCACCCTAACTCCACTGCATGATTCACACATCTTACATAACTCTTTACGACAACTTTCTAAGCAGGAATGTGTACATTAAAAATGCGGTAACCATAGCTTCATCACCAACAGTGAAAGTCCATGAGCTAATGATAGATCAATAACCTGTAGCACCCGAAAGGAAACCTCTTTTGCACGCTTGTGATCATGTTGTGCAAAGGCAGACGCAACAATCGCCTGATAAAAACAGAATTATATCAACATCTCAAGACATAAACTGATGCATTGATTATCACAAACAACCACCGTGCCACAGAAAAGGGCAGGTTGCACATTACAAGCAGTGGCTGTGCTACAATTGTCCTATATGGGGTTGAGTGTAACATGGACTGCAAAACCTCTTGAATGGGCCAACACAACATGTACTTTCTCGGAACATACCTGGCCAGCGAGAGCCAGTGAATCTGAGAGAAGAGATGTTGCCAACCAGATCTGCATGCAAATCTGGTGGGCAGCCATGGAGGTGGTTCCTTGTCTTGCTGCCATGGATGTTGCCAATGTCAAGACCATGAGAAGAGCAACAGTCCGCCCAATTAAGAGTCCACCTGTGGTTTAGTGTCATTCACAATATCCTTGCAGTTAAAATCCTTCATGTCTTCTAAAGAACACAAAGCTGTCCCTCCAAAGATCAGCTTAAACATACCACTCTTCTCATGGAGAAACTAGAGTTGTTGTGCATGATCTCTGGCCAGATGGTGGTGCTAAATTTTGAAATGAGTGTTCACAATTAGGTGATTACAAGAGCCCAGATTCATCTGAGTTCAACGCAATCCCCAGTCTTTGTCTCAGCCTAGGGACCCGGCACCCAAGCCTAGAAACCTAAGATGAGTATGCTCAAAACATTCTGTAATCTCTACCCCACCTTGGTGTTGTAGAGTTTCAAAAACTTACAACAGAACTCTCTAATGTCTTACAATTCAGAATATATATATATATATATATATCTATGTGATTGCAAAGAAATCTCCATAAGAACTCTTTGAAGGTAACACAACAATGAGAGTAGTCACCTTATGAGAGTCACAGAGTGTCAGACCATCACCTGGCTGACATCACAAATGGCAGTGACAAACAGCCATGACTACCCACTGAGTTCATTAGCCCAAAAGCTTTTAGGCAAACCATTACAGAAATATTGGCATCCTAAATTTCAGTTCCATTTCCAGAAGTGACAAGGAAACTCAGTAATGATGTTGGGTAGCACTCAAGCAACATAGCTAATTCGAAAGTCAATAGTATCATCATTCAAAGCTGTGAAAAGGCTGTGAGGGTAAGCTTCATTTCATTTTAGCTTGTCCCCATAAGCAAGTATACCTAAGACTAATGCCTACATAGAGGGCAGTGGTTGGGGCATCCTATAACTCTGAAGATCTCTTTTAAGCACACCACAGGTCACTACTAGTCAGAAAAGAATGCACACAATCACATGCAGTTTGCTTAACCAGAGTTTCCATACCAGATTTTAGGAAACGATCAAACCGCAAATCATTCAGTTGGGGGGGCAACAGTACAACCCTTTTATTTAAATTCCACAGAAGTAGACCTGCAATTGCATACCTGCCCAGGCAATTACATATCAGTGTAGTTGTCCAATAGGCAAGAAGAACATTCAATGTCATTGCTTTGTGAGAGATAGTGGTAAGAAACTCAGGAAACCAAACAGCTTACTGGGAAGCAACTGTTGCAACAGCTGCCCCGCCCACTCCAAACTGGAATGAGAACATGAGAATTGGGTCCAGAACAATGTTGATTGCATTTCCTGCCACTACAATCACAGCAATAGCAGAAGTAAGCTCCATAAGAGTGCATATATTCCAGGTCCAAAAGCTTGTGGTGCTCAAAATCAATATGATATTAACTTGGGACTTGCAGTACACATCCCTGCCACAAAGATTGACAGTTGTAGAGGAATTGCATTCATTAGTGAACCACTCTCATTTGAACTTTGTTTGTTACTATCAGCTGAAAAATGAAAAGAATGCATTAGACATTATCAATGCAAAGGGTCCAAGCTGTGAACCCAATGCGCTAAATTTCCTCTAATGTTCCAATTTTGTAAATTACCATACGTGAGCACAATGGAGCAGTGCATTTGAAGAGCACATGAACTTCTTGTTGGGCTTCAGTGTTGACATAGGAGAAAGAACCTTGACTGAACTGATATTCTCAGAAGCAAAGACCACCCAAAGTTCTAGCAAGACTTCATTCAAAGCTCATAGAAGTCATCGCATCAATGTCATGCAATTGCTTCTGCAATTGGATTTAGTTAGAGATATTACACATATTGCATTTCAGAGTTGGGCACCTTCTAATAACCATACCGACTTTAGAGAATGGAGCTTACAACTGGCATACAGTGGAGTCTTAGTGTCCTTGAAACCTCGAAAAACACCCTGGACAGCAAGTGCAATCACCACAGCAGGTGCTCCTATGGCCCTCAATGCTAGGTACTGAAAAGCAGGAGTACGCATGGGTGACATCTGCTCCCACCCTCACAATTATATCCCGCACAAAGTCACCACCTGCTCGCTTCTCATATGATTGATTCCAGACTGCACAGAAGCAGAAAACAGAACATCTAGACAGACCAGAGAGACGAACAGAATTGCAAACTTCTGCATACTTCTGATTTAAGACAACCTGAATAAAACTCAGGGGATGCCCTGATGATAAGGTGTTACAAATTTCAGATCCAACATGTCAGCAAACAGGAAAAGAGAAGAAATTTAACACTGTAGCTACAGTCACACACAGATTCAGTGAGCTTCAACATGTATGGTAGTGACCAGCTACCCTAACATCCCCACTGACTTCATCAGCTCCCAGCAGTTGGTGCAAGTCTATGTCAAACATTAACCAATGCACTGATTTTTCGCAAAGACTGGAAATGATGGGAAAACTCACCCATGATGCTGGCTACTTCAGGAAAAACATAATTTAAGGGAAGGAAATTACCAAGGAAAACAAGAAGGAAGGGGGACATAGTGAGAAGGAAAACCCAAAAAAAAACCCAAACAGAAACAACATGAAAACTTTAAGAGATCTTCTGAGGACAATCAAACACAAGAAGCTTTTGCAACCAGACTCCAAAAAGACTAAACAAAGAACTTTCTTAACTGGAGGGGTCTGTAGATGGAGGTCAGTTTTGAGTCTCATAGCCAAAATATTCCCCCACCTGTGAGAATTCCTGGACAACATACCAGCACTGACCCAGATCGCAAACAAGATGGAGAACTATGAAAGCATGATCTTTTGAGCAGAAAACCTAGAGAAGACCCTAGTAAAGTACTCACTTATGTTGCTGACTGAGGAAGACACCAAGAAAAATTAGACAAACAGTAGCAAAAACCCCTTGAAAATCCAAGCCATTAACCCATAATCCAAGCACTCTCCATCAACCACATACAACTTTAAACATGAGTGGAGATCAGTGTCACCCAGCTGACAGCTTTTAGGGCCAATATAGGTAAAATGCAAGTAAAGACAACAACAAAACCTTGCAAATTGGTCCAGAAACAATGAGAAGTAATATCTTTGAGAAAACTCAAGGCTCAACAAACAGGAAAATGGCAAAGAGAAAGTATCTACATCTTTAGAGAAGCTAATTCTTTGTCACCCATCATTGTTATGCACAATTTCTGTGTTACAACTCTGGTCAAGTGATTTTGTTAACAAAAATGGAGAGCCAGATACAAAGGTAACCTTGAGCAGAATGATCTACTCAAAGAATGGTAAGCATGTTCAGGTATTCCTCCAAACCTATGTGCATGCTCTTTCATTGAATATTGCATAGAAAGCACTGAGTGATTTCCATGCAAGATTGTGTTATCAAGCAATTACAGACCTACATCCTGATTGCAAAACACAAAGGTTCTCGGTTTCAAGTACATTCAAAATACACATGCTGCATGTATAACACACAAGAATCTCTAAGGCTGGCTGGCACACTCACCACACTAACACCCATTACAGTTAGCACAGGACCTGACAAGAAAGTCAATACAAATGCTTCTCCAACACCAAGGAAAGTCCCGAGGACCAGTGCTGAGGAAACTGATGGAAGTAGTGGCTTTCTTGGTTCTCTGGTTTCCAAACCTGCATCAACTTCCTTCTGAACATTGTCTGAATCTGATGGAGGAAAAATCATGTATTAGAAGGTTGTCATATACACATTAAGTGAATTCAACTTGGTGCAAAGTGAAGCCTATTGAAGGAAAGCTCCAGCACAAACAAGAAAAGTTGTTAACACATAAACCAGTCAATTACCCCCTGTGCTTCAGGACCCCAGTGAACTCAAAAAAGAATGATCTAGACTGACATATTTTGTTTTAGCAAATAGTACTGAAAATCTACAAAGACAGGCAGCCATCACATGTCAATGTCCAAATTTCTTTCACAAGCTAGTTGCTCAAACTAGGAAAAAGACCCACCAATCACTTTGTCCTCTTGAAATGCATCTTCTGCAACAAAAGATGTTGTAATATTCAAAAGAGGGGTGTTGAACATTTTGGACACCAGATTGAACACCGAAATAGAGACACCAACCGCTGCGAGCTCCACAGGACCTTGAAACACAAAGTTTTGCAAATAATTAGTCCTGAAGATGCACAGTACAAATGAGACTTTGAGAACCTTCCAGAAGTTGAAAACAATCATCACCTACAGTGAGGAAGAAAAATAGATTGGCAACAGTAGCATGCAGTTGTAAAGCTTGAAAGAAAAAGAACCCAAGAACTGGTTGATGTCACATTCTAATGTTATATTCCCAGGTCAACAATGGTAATTATGCAGGCAATTCAGTCTATTGCCAAGAAGCAGCTAAGGAGCATTTGACACAGAACAGCACTATTGACTACATGGTTTCTGTCCAAAGGTCAAAGAACCTTCTGTCTTAGCCCCAGTCTATGATCTCTCAGAACTGTAAGACTAGGATACCTATTTGCCCGATGAATGCAGTATCCACCAAAGAGGCAAGTGGGTCGGCTGCCAGTGCGAATGCAGCTGGCAATGCTATCGAAGCAATCTCCAGACCAAGTCCATCTCTGGTGAACGCATTACTGAAAGAGAAACAATGGCAACATATGGAAAAAATGTCAAGAAAACTTCAACAATATCATCATACTTGCTACTTTGAGACAAAACTCATACCACCAGGACAAGGCCACTGCATACACTGATTGGTTTGACACAGATTCTTATCAGAAGTACATATGTGCCCTATGTAAGCTGTCTCCAGAAGCTGAGCAACTGGATCAATAGCTTGTGCTATTACAGCTGGAAAGGAAGCACAGTAATCTCCCTCAAAACATCATCTCCCTTGACATTCCAACCATGAGCACCCCACTCAATCAGGCCAACAGCTTTCTGTCAGCTGACTTGAATTACTGACACTTTGAATTGCTACACCCAATACCAATTCTGAGAACCTTTACTTCTTGGGGAAAAAAAGACCCAGGTATACTTGTGAACTACTAAAGGAAATATGCCTTCTGGACCAATGTTTTGGCACAAGAGAGACCTCTGAACAAACTTGAGATATATACAGGCCAACAAACACTTGGGTATACCACCCATCCAGACAGAATGGATACATGAATGTGGGTGGGAGTGTATCCAGACACTTAAGCAGTAGCAAGTGGGTATAGTAGTTTGGCAGAGCTTCACAACAACCATTTAGCCTCATAAAAGACAGCAAATCACAATAAAAAAGACGATGAGAACCTCTTCTTCTCCTTGCCATGCAACAGTAGAAGTTCAACAGAACATTTGCCGATACCAGATTCCAGTCACCCTTCATTAAATGTCCATGTGCATGATAGACCTCCATTAAAGACAGCATGGTACAGAGGAGCACAGGAGGTGACCAGAGACAAAGAACACGAATGATGGCATACTTCTTCTAATTCTCCTTACGATGCAGCTGTAGAGTTTCCTTAGAACATCCAAGAATTGAAGTAAGATATATAGCAGACTTGGATCACCCATCCATCATTCGCCCTAACAGTGACCTAACAGACTTCCATCTCACGAACATTTCATTTGCGATTAGCTGATGCGCAACAATACTAGAACTTATTTCTTTGTTTCATAGACCTCAGTCATGACAGAGTACTAGTTGTACTAGTTGTGAACAAGATTGGTAAAATTGTGTGAAGCTGTGGGTCAATTGGGGCTTGCAACTAGAAGAAACCCCTAACTAGCATGCATGAAGATAAAGCAATGTCTCTTCACATCCCTTTTCCCAAATACATCTCCAGAACTTCATGAGAATAGGGTTTAGGGTTTATTGGTTCCCCACTATTCTTGATAATAACGATTGCAAAAGCTTCCAGCTGTATATGCATCCTGTCATCACACAGAAGAACCCTAAAAGCATTCATGTAAAGGGGAGAGAGATACCTGGCATTTTCAAAGAAGCCCCACAGTGGATTTCCTCCTTCCTTGACAGTACCAAGCACTGCTTCAGTGTCAATCTCCGGCCGACGAGAGCGGATGCGCGTAACTAGTTCCCCAGTCAGAGTTCTTCTCTGTCGTAGAAGCACATACTTTGATGGCGATCTTCTTGTTAAAAGAGGTGCATGCTTGAGAACATTCAAATCCTGATGGTGTAAGTAGCTGTTGGCCTTTTGGCTAATTCTCTCTCTCTTCAGACAGCTTGTGACACTTATAAGATGACTGCAATTAATGAAATTGCAAGTCCTAATATGTCGACAACTAGCCCTTAAAGAATGTGGTCGATGACTGAAAGGCAAGTCTTGTGCATCTAATGTAATGGGACATGATCGGCTTCCAGTTAACCCAGTACGAGCTTCACAGCTACTAACTGTAATACAGTCAGAAGAAGTGTTATTCAGCTTCATGTGCCTCATGGAGCAACTTGGAAAGTCACAGGCATAGCTTCTAGGCTTTCCAGCATCCATTGGAGAATTTGAAATCCCTCTGCAACCTCCGGCATGTGGAGAACAAAAGTGTGCCATGTTAACAATTATGATGGATCAGTGTGCATTGCATGCATACAAGAAACTAGGTATGTACTAGAGATCTCAGAAATGTTTATGTATGCACCATGCACCCCCAGATTTCTAGTTCAGACATCCCACATCGTTTCTTTGCGAAAGGTGTGGGTTTGGCCACATGAAAAGCCCCAGTTCATACAAAAGGCAGGGATCCAGGCAGCGTCTTTTATGCTATTTCGCCAAAAAGTGAAATTTTAAAAATTCCAAAAAATCGAAAAAGCAGTGACATCATAGGTTTTCAGTCGCCATAAGTGATGGAAAACAAATTTAAATCGCCATATTTGTATATTTGGCTTTTCATTTCGTAGCCAAAAATATAAAAAGATGGTTAAATAGTTTTACTTTATTTCTAGTTTATAGCCATATTTGGCTAAATCTTCTTAAGGATGATTGCCACTTTTTCGATGTCTTTCGATGGATGATAGCCACTTTGGCTACAAACAAACAATACTGGATCCAAGCCTGCCCAGAAATTCTAGAACCCCATTATCTAGGGTTCACAGGTTGAATCACATTTTGAACCAGTGTTGGGCAGTTACCTGGTTTGGAGGTTTAGAACCACCAGTTCCAATTAGTAAGAATGAAACCAGAGTTGGGTCTGATTTTTTAGGACCAGCTTTCCAACTGAAACCAAAATTTTATACTTTTGACCAACCGGGTCCAGAACTGGATTCCTGGTTCCATTTATGTGTGTGGAACCAGAACCAAGATTTTTGAAAAATAATAAATTTTGAAAAAAAAAACTAGAATCAAAGGCTAACCAGAGATTAATCGACAGTTAACCATGGATTCTAGTCCAGGTTACCGAGAATTAGGTCCAATTTTCAGACCTGGAACAGGAAGGAGTTCAGAACTGGAGTTCGAAGTGAAGAACCACCCAACTTTGGTTTGAACAAGAAGAGTGAACTTGTTATGGCTTTCAATGCAAGATGCCCTCAGAGGTTTGTCTCTGATCAGCTCATGCTCTCCAGAGATTTCATCAGTTTCTTGTGGGCAGGCTTACCAAGTCAGTTGTCTACCTTTAAATTCTTCCAAGATGACACAAGCACAATGGATGAGATGTGTGATGTATTTGAATACAACCTTTGGTGTGCAGCAACCTGGTCCCCAATGTCCAAATACTAACCCAACTCTTAACTACATTGCCTCGGCCACAGTGAACCAGCACCCACCAGCCCACCATGAAGGATGGATGGATGGTAAGTGGTCAGGAAACAGTTTTCTGTTGGGTTCCAGTTCCCTGACTAACCATGGTGGTTAGCTCAGTTGGTAGGTTGTTAGTAAGTAGGTAGTAAAAACAGCCCTTATCTATGTATAAACTGTCTACTTACTTAGTAGTTACCTAGTTTCCTACCTATCTACCTATATATGAGACTTATTTCTTACAGAATTGGTTACCAAGGTTAAACCAAAGATTAACTCAGTTGAGGTTCATCCACAACTGAGTAATAATGGGCATCCAGTGGATGGTGCGCTGGTGGGTGCTGGTTCACTGTGGCCCATTGCCTCACTCTGTCTGGATGAATTGTTCCAAATTGAACTTTGCAGACACAAACAGTTTTCATTTGCGGCGGGAATTTTAGATCCAGACACTTTTTTTTCAGGGACTTTTTTAATGTAGCCTAAGTGGAGATCATCCATAGGAAGATATAGAAAAATGGTGATCATCCCTAGGAATTCATTTAGCCAACTCTGGCTATAAACGAGATATGAAGTACAAAAATTTTAATCAACTTTTTATATTTATGGCTGCACACTAAGAACCAAATATAGAAATCTGAAGATGTTTTTTCCAAAATTTCCTCACTTGTGATGATTGAAACCCTCCAAAGTCACTTTTTGATTTGTAATTATTTTTTTTGGTGAAATTTCCATAGGAGTTAATACAAAATGATCGATTTTCCTACAAGAGGTTATGTGTGTTTACTATTTTTTTTAATCATTTAACATTCCTTCCCTACAGATATTAGGCTAGGATTGAGCTTGACCAAGCAAGGTAGAAGATCATCATGGACTTTATGTCCACAATGAAGACCTTCTGGACAATAAAACTCAAAGGTGTCGCACTATTCAAAGCAAATGTTCAACTGGACTTAGAAAACACATACAATAAAAAGTGTCCTTTTCATCTAGACCTCAAAACAACTACCATCTTTCTTGATTATAAATCTATGACTATTTAGTCCCACATATTAGTGAGTAGTAGTATAGGCCAATGAGATGCCATGTGGCATCAACCTTTAGTAGAGTCTAAACTCACAATTACAACTTGAAGGAATTTTTTTTTCTTTTTGACAAATATCCCATTTATTGGCTCTTTCCATAGAGAAGAAACTAGTCATCTCTGCAGGATTTGGTCTTGGGGATAAAAAAATTGTTCATTCATTGGTCAATGTGGAGATGACAAGTGTTCATGGAATGAAATTTTTTAGATGGATGTAATTTTTCATATTTGGGTGCATGTAGTCGTAAGTACTTTAACTTTTTAGGTAGTTGAACGTTGTAGACATTGATAACCATCGCTATTAAAAGGATTTTCTTCTTCAACCAGATCTTTGCTATTGTGCTAGGACTTGCAACTCCTTCAACATACGTTCCTTGTCTTCTAGCTTCACACTTAACCTTATCTGACTTGTAAGAAAATGTGACGAATTAATTGCCATAATATAAGTTGTTTGAAACTAAATTTGAAACCTAGATATTAAAAAGGTCCATATGTTTACTTTGTATCATGGCATATTGGTTCAATCTTGTGCAAAGATAAAGCATCGAAAATTAGCATTGATAATTAGATGCTACAAATCTAAATATGTTCAATGAGGGTCTATGAAAAAACAATTGGAGTTGGTTGCTTTAGAAACCAAGGTTCAAGATTAAGCTTGAGACTCTAGTCAATGGAGAAGTAGATATTCTTTAAACATTTGTTCAATCTAACACATTTAATGAAATATCACCACTTCACTTAATGATAATACATGTTGTTGGAACTTGGAGCTAGATCCAGAAATAGCTTTTCACAGTTGCAACAACAATTGTCTCTAAAAAATTGACAAGGATTACCCCATGTTGATGCCCAAATATCCAGCTCTAAAAACACCTTAGGAGCCTATGGAGTTTTTGTCTCATTCATGGAATATCTCGTCTATAAAAATAGCTAGAGCTTTTGCTCCTCCTCCTCCTCATGTATCTCACATTATAGGAACAGGAAGGGATTAGTTGCAACAACACTCCTTTCATCATTTTTCTTCGATGGATGACCCTATTCTAAAAACTACACCCTTCACATTCACCTCCTTTACCACCTCTCAATTAAAGATGGAGCGCATCATGATTCCTAGAGCTATAAGTCTCCCCTCCACTCTCCTCTTTACCATTCCAACATTAGCAACAACAAACAAAATCATTTGTGGTGATGGCTCTCAACATAGGTGAAGAGTAAAAACTCCTTCAGCATCATGATAATTGTTCCATCCTCATCATTTGCAATCGTTTTTGGTTGAATCAATTGAAGCCTCCTTCTCCTCAAGTTCCCAAGGTGAAAGCACATTAAGGTGTAACACTTTTAGGCACATGTGAAAATCCATAATTATTTAAATTAACACTGCAAAGGTAGTGTGAAGGTACGATACTTTGAATCACACAAGTCATTTTACAAGTTATCATTCAAAATTTATTATTAAAAAAATTTCAACCCTAGTTTACTTTATGGAGAACTTAAATTAAAAAGATGTTTTTCTCAAATATTATTTTTGTTAAAGAAAGGACTTAATAAGAAAAAACCATAATTCAAGGTGCACAAAAAAATTTGGTCATTAAAATCCTTCCAAAAAGTCCTCCTTGGTATCAATGTTAGCACATCATATTACCATTGAGTCCTTTATTCATTAAAAAACATTATATGAAGGTGCATGGAATCCATATTCATTGATTAGAAATTGTTACAAGTTTTTGAATATCCCTTTGAAAGTCCATTATGTTATGGTTATTCAAAAACTATGCATGAAATTTAGACAATGTGATTATATTATATATACCATTGTGATGTTGAATCCTTTTTCGTTTTAATTGATTATATATAATCACATGGCCAATTACAAGTTCCAAAATTTTGCAAAAATTGGCTTGTGACAACATTTTATGGATAGTGTAATGTGCCTTCATGTGTTTTTGTTTTTTTGGCTAGAGCTTTCACCATTTACTTCACACAAGAATTCACACAATGGTGGAATAACATTAGGGTCAACAAGCCCTCATGTACATAACCACAAGTTATGTATACATTATAGTCATCTATGTGGTGAAGAGACTGACCATAATGGTATTTTTGGTTATAGTTGTTTTTACCTCAACGACGTTAATAGGCAAGTGGGCAAGCCTACTCAAGTGAGCAAGAAAGGAATCTTAGAAAATATTCCATGCCACATCATGGAATATTCTTAATATATATTTTTTCCATGTGGATATTGTTAAGTGACGTGGCAAAATATTCTCTAACAAGCCTTGGAATATTTTGCCATGTCATAACCATGGTTTGTTCAGATATGAACAATGGTTTTTTGACTGTGAACATGGGTTTGGCCAAGAAAGCCATCAATAGCAACATCATGTGAGCATTTGAAAGCATTATTACTAATTTAACCTTATGCATTTTATCATCCCTCATGCAAACAATGTTCCAAATATCTAATGCTCTTTGACAATAATTATAATATTTTTAAAAATGTTGAAATAGGCGGGAATTGCATACTTGAAAAATATTTGATAAAAATTAAGTTCTCAAAATATATTAAATATTTGACAAACATGTGTTGAAATGGCTAAAGTATTATACATAAATAAACATCAATCTATAATGATTGAAAAGTTATAAAGTGGAGAACATAATGAATGGGCAAAAATTAATATCTATATTTCTTACATAGGTTAGCTACCTACAGAGAGGTTTATGAATGAGATTTTAATGTACTATCACAAAAGTTCAAAAACTTTGGAGCGCTTTAACAAACATTGAACTTCATCCCAACTCCATGTGCAATAATGAATGAACTCTTCAATGAGCCCATAAAATATGATCATCTACAAAACATGATACACATGTTTACAATGCACATACACCCCACAAGCACCCAAAGAACCTGCCAACATTTTGACAAAATAAACACATGAACATCTAAGGAAATATCCAATAGTCACATTGTATCTTTGGTCATTTGAAAAAATATTGTAAATTCATCCATACCCAAGTGAGGAGACATCAACAGGGGGAAACAATGCATTGGGTTAATAAAATGCCAACCTCCCAATTGTTGGTGTGTTGTTGAGTTATTTTGAAGATGAAAGGCCATCTCACCTTCTTGCCACCATGAATTGTGGGCCAACAATTTACATCGGTTGATCACACAATGTTGTGAACACTCATAACAAGCACATGCGAACTACTTGGACTCAATAATTGGGAACCAAATAAACTTCAAACACAATTGTGGTCAAATGAAAACCTTGCTTCTTCTAGAATTATTACCTCCTTTTGACTTAAGTTAATACCTTCTTGGATGAGCCATATAGTAGGAACTAAAGGCTTAGCAACTATATATTTTCACGTTGTCCCACCAACACAACAACTGAAATCATTAGAACAAAACTAATGCATATGATGCTCCAATGATTCGATATGAAATTATACCTAGAACCCTAAGTAACATGGAGCATGAATTCCACTTATAGATTTGTAAAAGTTGATCTTTGTTTTGCATTTAAGCCCTAAGGTTTTTTAAACTGCAAAACATCAAATTGCAGAACTAAGTGGACAACATTTAATCCACCACTTTCCATCAACACAAATATTTTCCTTTAACTCCAAGCCACTTTGAAATACCAAAGGTAAACAAGCATTGGAACCACAAGGTGGTTGTTTCATGTCTACATTTCCAACAACATTGGGTTGAGCAGTAGGAATTATTACTCGTGGACGAGAGAAATTCACACGGTCATGATAATGAAAATAATTGTCTACACCAAAAGGAAAATTAGTGGGTTTCTTGGCAAACCCAAAAACCTCCTCCCCTTCAAAGTGCAAAGGGTGATAAAAGAAAAAAAATCCAAAGGTGTAATTTGCCACAACAATAGTTAATCTAGGAGGATCACTAAATCGTTGGGCCTTCCTCAATAAAAAATCATTCCTATCATGACGCACCCCCAAATCTTTGATGGACTCAATTGTGAGTCCAAAAGGGTGAAAACAGTAGAAGGATAAGGAGTTGGGGCATGCTCTTTGGCTCGCAGCACTTTGGGGGTAAAAGGGCATGCTGGAACTTCGGGATGGAGACTAGGAAGAATGAAAATCAAATCAATTACTCACACAGACCTGCATAAACCAAACAACAAGTTAGTTAGTATGTAGTTGGAGCACTTTTGGTGCATGGACAAGCCATGGGCAAACATGGATTCACAAGACTCACCACAGCCCGAACTTAGGGGAAGCTACCACCTTCCCCCTTATAATATTCTTTGTGCCTAGCCACAGGCCAGCACCCAAATGTCATTTTGTCCCAGGACTCTCAAGTTCGGAGTCCCGAAATTTTTGAAATTGGGACTCCCAAAACTTTGGAGACCCATAATTTTTTGTGCAAACTCTGATTGAGATGAAGTGTGAAAAAAATTTATAGCCCTCATTGAGATCTTTCCAATAATATGTGGCACGCCACCTGCATATAAGTAAATTATAGCAATTCTCAACTTTTAGTGGTTGAGAGTCAAATTGTCAATTTCACTCCCTGCCCTTCTTTTGGCCATAACTTGTGTTTTAGGTACCCAAATGGGTCATGCGAGCTCATTTTAAACATCTACATTCCAAGATCTTTCTAACGATATAAAGAAATCTTCAATCCAATGAGTTTTTGACCCCTATAATTGTCATATGAAAATTCGAGATTCCATCGAGACTCCAACTCCCAAAGTGGGAGCTCACTTGGGAATGTGGGGGTTCATTCCCTCACACTCTCCTACATTCCCGGGAGCATGAAATGTGGTCTTGGGCTTCACTCTTGGCCCGCACCTTTGTAAACCCTTGCCTTGATCGTGAGCCCAAACTAAGGTTGCAACATATCAAGTCCATGACCAAATGGACCCCTTCACAAGTATTACATATACAATGTTAACTATTTGAAAGGCCAAACATAATCGTTAAATGTCGATGTGTATAAACAAGTGTCACGATTCCCTGATTGTTGCAACTAGATTTATGCACAATTTCAGCTATATTACAAATGGGCATGTCCACCTACTCCTCATCGTTAAACTTATGCATATCAAAGGAAAGGGATCATAAAAAAAATCTAAAATGTTACAACATATAAAGATATAAATTGCGAATGGAAGTTTAGTGAAAATGGACATCTTATAGTTTTGAATGCATAAAAGAAAAAGGAAGTCGTAGGAAGTTCACAAAAGAAGTACTCGCATGGACCATGAAACTTCCCCATTGTTAAACACAAAAATGCCAAAAGTTAAGCCAATTGCTAAACTTATGGACACCTACCTCAAAAGCAACCCTAGATGAAAGCCACCAAAAACAAATGAGAACATAATGATTGTTAGCATCCCCAAGTGATTTGGCATTCTAGTACAAGTGGCAAAAAACCTTGTGCCCATTTTGCAATTCATGTCTAATCAGTTGTTTGCTGTGTTTATCAAGTGAATGACTCCAATGAAATAAACATGTGTGCTCCTTATTAACCATCTTAACAAAGAGGTCCCTAGAACCATAAACAATTTTGACAATGTTCCAATTAGCTTATGCGTTATCAGTCATGAATCCCTTGAAATTGGGTTTTGGAAACTCATGCTTCAACATCGTTTCATTAAACTTTGTCCACATAAGTCATTGAGTTTCAATCTCCTTAGATTGCATATCACAAATAGTCATGGTCAACTTTTCATAATAGACAGGATCGTACACATGACAAGCCATAGTTGTCCGGCCAACAACACGTTTCACATGATCAAACATGATCCAAACATTTTACAAATCCCCTACAAGTTGCATTCGTGTGACAAGGCTAATTCCATTCCCATCATCATTTATGGACATCTTGAAAATGAACACCTTTTGTCCATAAACTTATCTTGGGAAATAATACTCTTGGATGTAGTCATGTTGACTCTTAGACTTTAATTTAAGTATGTTATCAATATAGCCACCTCTTGAATGATGCTTGAAAAAAACAACAAGGTTACGAACGTTGGGAGAGTTAAATTCACAAAACTTGTCCTAGATGTGTTCCAACTACTCACCCTTGAAAAACTCCATTGTGCCACCATTAGAATCATCAAGCAAGTAACTTGCCAAGAAGGTCTTGGTAGCACTGAGGGAAATCAAAGAAATCTTTGCATTAGGCGTGCGATCAACCTTTTTTGTGATTAACCTTCTAGTCTCCTCAACTGACTCTCGACATTTTCCATCCGCAACAAGACGGTTATGAACACCAAGATGAATTGTCGCTCTTGACATAAATTGAAGTCTATGCATAACATAATATATTTGCCCACCGCAGTAAACAACATAGAAGGGAGGAGAATGACAAAATTTGCATCTAAGCAAGGAAGAGGATGGAATCATTGTCATTTGACTTCAGACTAGAATATGAACACATTCACCGCACTAGAATGTTTCATTAGAATGGCAAAGTGCACAAAGTTCTCATAATCATCCTGCACACACTATAAGTGACCCAAGCAACAAGCTTTCATGAAGTTAAACCAAAACAAAAAATTTATATTGGTTGTGTGACCAGCTTACTCCAAGCATGGCCATTGTACTTTTTGTCCATGCCTTGCATTTGGCAAGGGTTGTGAACATTCAAATGGATGGGTGGCAATTCAAACAAAAAGTCCCCATCAAAAACAATTGGCAATAATTGGACTTTTCATAAAGGGATATTGTCATAATCCAAAGTCCACAACTCATTAAAGGTTTGTCTTGGCAACACCATTGTACATAAGCGAGAAACAACAAACTGAATATTCCCCACATGGGTGGATGGCTTTGACGACAAAAGGTTCTAGACTAAATAATGTCTTTCGACAATTTTGTCAACAAAGGAGGTGGTGTCAAGTCCTCACTGGTGGAAGAATTAAACAATTCAACGAAAATAGAGGACACAAGAGCACCGGAACATTGAAGGAAAATGTTGTTAACTTCGAGTTCTTGTTTCATAGTCTTGACCACATAACTTGTGGTTCCTACCGTCAAAATGGTTCCTAATAATTATGAGTCAGGCTATCATTAACAATGCGATAATGACCACAACCAACCACCCATTGTTTCCCTTTTGAGGAGGTCATAGGATACGATATAAAGAATTTGAAACAATGTTATTAAAATCATACGAGACATCCTTAAATATATGTAAAGAACTTAATTGAAAAACAAACATAACGCATAAACAATGTTCAAAGACAATGGTCATCCCTGACTCGTCTACCATGATGGTGAGGTCCGAATGTCCAATAGCATGAAATGTCACCATTCACAAAGGGCACATGAGTAGTAGTGAAGGAACTTAGACAGATTTGAATCAGCAATAGTAGAATCAAACACCAGGGTAAATATTGAAAGGTTTGATGAAGAGGAAGAGGAATTGGAGAAATATATCCAAGCAAGGAACGAGTCAAATATGAAGTTGGACAAAGAACAACAATGATGAAAACCACAAACAAGAAAGTCAAATAGTGTAGTGACAAGCATCAAATTGAAATTATGAAACTTACATGCTTGTAACCAGTCATAATCTTTGTTGATGGAATATGGTGCAGAGAATAAAATTTGGGACGAAATGATCACTTTGAAAGTAATTTAAATGGAAAACCAACCTTAAATTTCTACATCCTCCAATGCATTATGTGAATTACATAAATGTGGTGTAGGTTTGGAAAAAAACGAAAAAAAGAAGGAAAATATAAAAAACCATTAAAAAAAAAAAGTATGTCATTCGAGAAAGATCACCTTTTGGAAGGACAGAGAAACACAAAAAAGGAAAACGTAAACACTAAAAAGCTCTGATAGATTAGTGGCAATAGGACATTAAGACCACATGAATATTATATTGGAACTGGCATTTAAGTTAACATAAACAGGGTTGATGTCTATGTAATGTGCAGAAATCCAAAAAAAAACTACACAAAGACTAGGTGGAAGAAGGCATAATGCAATAGGGTAATAGCCTCATGCAAATAGGTGGAGGACATCAATTACATCCAAGGTCAGAAGAAGCAAACTAGAACATGGGATTAAATGTCAGATCAATGATAAGATATGTTGTCCATAATCTTCATTAATCAAGTTGTGTGAAATATTTTCATGACCAAATTTTAATAGGAAAAGAAAAAGCCAGAAGGTATAATTATTAAACACAATTGGAACATGTTGCAACAAGGATCTAATTAATGTTTGGAATATAAGATTCCGTTAGGTGTTAAAAATTACAATAAGTATTTTCCAAAAAATAAACTACATTATATTCAAGTAGTGACATTCCCAACAACTTTCATATCTAAGCATAAATCAACAACATAGTAGACATAAAAATTCATTATTATGGATGTGAATGTTAGAATTAAGAAAACTTTACATAAATTTAAAGAAAAGGAGAAAAAACATTGGAATTTAAAATGACATTTCTAGGTTGGTGGAAAGGAAAAAATTTTAGAAGAGGTTGGAGATATATATCACGGAATGGAACTTGTTATAAGGAAGGAAGTGAAATATGTGCTATTGAAAATGAGTACATTTTATCACAAATATTTATGGGCCTTGATGAAATCTTTTGAAATTTGGTATGCATGATTGGTGCTAGATTTTATTATAAAGGAAGAGGTAAAATTAGGTTAATTACATTAAATTAGTTTACTAGCCATATGAAAAGCTTTTTGACTTAGTTACAAGTTACTAATAAAATCTAGACATGATGGCAATGTCATGTCTGAAATACTTAAAAATTGATATAACTAATATTGGGAGGGAAATTAGAAACCATTGGCCCAATGCGTCCATGTGTATAAATTTCCTAACGTGAGTTTTTTGGAAATCATATATTCACCCTCCAACCGTACAAGATTTAAAACAAAAACATTTTTTCATTAACATCATTTTCTATTACACATAAAACAAAATTAGGTACAAAAGTGCAATGTCAATGGCAATCATTATCAAGATGGACAATTATAATTATAATTAGTCCTCAAAGTTACAAATCATAAAGATGGTGGCAAGCAAGGTCAGTGAAATCCAATGTAATAAAAAAAGTGATTTTGATATATGAAGTAGGCCACAAAATTTCTTAAATTCATTATAAGAACATTGAAAATTATGAGAATGCATAACTAATTTAACAAGATTAAAATGGTGAGCATATAAAAAATTTGGAATAGAAAAAAATTTCAAAATAATAGTTACAATAGAGAGATGTAAATTCAATATTTAAAAAAAACCTTATTAAAAGAATAAATATCTAATTTTGAATGTTGAATTCTAATTCTAACTTATAACTATTAATTGAACCCTAATTACCTTTTTCCAATTAATACATATTTTCATTTGTATATCTTTAAATGTGTGTTCAAATCTACAAAAGAAGATATTAGATGCCATTTCTTGCAGCACATATTGAAGTTTGTCGAAAGGGAAGGGTTTTGTTTTAGTCAAACGTTCCTATTAAAAGAAAAGATCTATAGTTTCAGATGCAGGAAAAGGGTGTTTATCAAGAAAACTCCTTGTTATTTCAATATTTTCATCCTAATTTAAGATGATATCTAAAAATTTAAAAACACATTAATTATGATAATGTTAATGATTATGATCTATTAAACATGTGTTTGGGCTAAATGTTTATATCATTTTACAAAAATAAAATGAAATAATATATGGTTTATTGCTATCAAACATGGTGTTTTAAATTACAACTATTCTAAAATTATCGATGTACATTTACATAAAGATAAAATTATGAATCAATTGCATACTCTTGAATTATTTAAATTGGGTGCAAGTATTCAATCATGTACCACACCTACCCCCTTGGCCATTACTTTTTAAAGAATATTTTTGATATATTTTAGAAAAAATATTCCTTAAAATATTTTTATATCCTTAAACTTTTGTTTATATTAATATGTTAAAGTTTATATTAAATTTTGCCACAAAAAGAGAGGTAGGTATTAAAATTTGTCAAAATAAACTATATATATATATATGAGTATTTTTACATTATGAAAGTAATGGTTTCAACTACTTTGGTACATGTTTAAAAAATTTCATTCAATTGTTTTATTTTTAAAGCCTAAATAGACCTTATTTAATTATTAAAAGAATTCAAAGTGAAAGAAATTTAATTGTTATTACTTTTGATACTATATGTATTACCAATTTCAATTCAAATTGTTTACGCTATACCATGCATTTACTCATTTAGGTATTCTAATAGAAGATGAGTTTAGATCAAAAGTTAGTTTAGTTTTGCATTGAGGTAACTAGAAGTTTAGGGTTGTGTTGGAGTTAAATCTAGGTTTTGATCCCCAATGACTTCGAATGCACAAGGTACATACATCTCCTATGTAAGAAACTATTAAGGAGAATTGAGGATTGGAACAAATGTGAATAATTTAATTTTGTTGAATTCAACTTTTTCATGAAATATTTCCACTTTCTTTTTCACCCACCAATTCCTCATTCCACTTGCATTCTAAAACATGCATGAATTTTGTTATGTGCTTACATAACATCATGGTTAACATTTAAAACAAGCTTTTGTCATTCTATCCTATGCACAATAACCATTTCTTTACTCATCTACCTTGGATATCTAAAAATATATTCAAAATAATCATTTCTGTGTGTGAAGTACTAACATAATTTTTATAGATGTCCACATCATAGTAGGACCTATGATACATATAGCTAGTGTTTATGTATATGAACAATCCATGATAATTTAAAATGACTTTGTTGTTCATTGCATAGATCTTTTTTTGAACATTGAACCAAGTTTAATTTGTGTGCCTCGTTTTTCTAGGGTTTTAAAATATCAACCAAGGTCTTATCTATGAACCCAATACACTTTGACAATTCCTACTACATACCTAAAGCAACTTTTTAAGGTAATATCCTTGGGTGTCAACCAATGGATCTCATTCACAAGTGCATTGTTATGCATGATGCAATGAATCATCATCACACAAAATAGGTTTAAACTAATTCCATGTGAAGGCATCATGCATGGTCACTTGGTCACATTGTCATGTTTTGTGTATAGAAAGAATGAAGTTCATGAACATTGGTCATGCATCAACTTGGATGTCCTATTTGATACAACTAGAATCTCTTTTGTTATGTTGAAATGCCAAGTTAAGTTTCATCCTTAACCTTAAATCCTTGTATTATGTTTTCCCCTTGCTTACTTTAATCTCAATGTTGCAATTTGAATATTTCTTAGTACTTTTGTTCTTTCCTTTTTGTTGTTGTAATGAAACAAATGATCTTGCAATGTCATCTTTCAAGTCGATAATGTCTAGATGTAGAACTTTCCAAAATTTCTTTGAATCGCATTTTTTTGTGAACACAATTACTTTGTGTTCTCAATTTTGATTTTGTTTATTTATGCGTGCATGTAGATTGCAAATTCATGGATTCAAAATTTTGAGGACTTAGTAGCTAATGCATGTGTTTGTGGACATCGTTTGATATCCTCACAATGGCACTTGTCATCACCATCAAATTCAATGTTAAGGGAATGCATTTTGAATTGTTATAGAAACAACAAGCCTTGAAGGTGATGGTGGTAGTTCAAATTGTTGTAGTGATAATGCACCTTGAAGCAATGGCATTGGTTTGAATTGTTGTAGTGATAACACAACTTGAAGCAATGGTGATAGTTCAAAGTACTTCGACAAGGATTTGCCTCTTAATTTGAATTACTCCAATGAAGACATGCCTTGTAATGGTGATGACATAAGTAAACTTGCACAATGAGCAAATTGTAATATAAATTTCATATTTGTTGCAATAATGTAAGATCACCATTATAGTAAGTGGCCAAGTTCATTTTGAAATTGTTTAGTAGCTGCAAGAGATTTCCATGGATTTTTTTGTGAAAATCACCAATCGATAGGTGAATTCCATAATGTTTTCATTTTGGAATTCTTTTGGATGCCACCAAATCATTTTCAATGACACCATGGTGTAAGTGGACAACTTGTAATGAATGGGGACTAGTTGCTATGGAAAAGTGAATTGTTTAATAATTAATCAAATTCATTAATTATTAATGAATTCACTAGTATTTATGTCATTAGTAGCTAATAAAATCCAATAGTTGTTAATTAATTCATTAGGTTAAGTTCTTGGTTCATAACTAGGTTAGGCACTTACAAACCTATGTTACTCATATAAAAACCTAGGCTAGACACCTAAGAACTTACATTAGGCACATATTTTACACCACTTAAAGCTTAAGGTGAAAACCTAGCCCACCAACTTAGGGTTCAAGTGTGAAATTTGAATTGTTCACCTCCTTTCACCTCCATATTTAATTAAGGATCAAGTCTTTAACCTTTGGACCATTATTCAAATAAATGAAATTATTTGTCACCATATTATAGTGCACATTGTTTTCTTAACCTACTTACGTATCTTTCTTACCTACGTAACCTTGTTAGTTTACCTTACATGCCTATGTAACCTAGGATATTAATGGGTAAAAATGGGCTAATAAGAGTCAATGGCAACTTCCTGAATCACTATGATTAGTCCTAAAAAGATGATGTGGTAGCATAAGATTAAATGAAAAGTCCTAAAAGAGTGTTAAAAAAAATGCTTAAACATTGTTTTTACATTGTTTCACTATGTTAAAAATTAAAACATTGGTTACGAGCTTTAAAATGTGTTGAAATGTATTTTCTATTTATTGGATTACCTTCAAATTTTATTACATTCTAAATTAACATATTATATGCGCCCCCAAACTCCTCAAGGGACCCAAAGGTGGGTCCTAAACTGAAACAACGCAAGAAGAAAAGAGTTGGGGCACGCTCCCTAACTCGTAACACTTTGGGGGTAAGAGGGTGTGTTGGAGTTTTGGGATGGGATTAGGACGAACTCATAAGCGAAAGTTCAAGATGATATCAACTTGCACAACCAAAAAAGGGGGCGGTTAGTGTAAGTCAAATGGAAATGGTGCAACAGACTTAGTAGGGACAACCTCAAGCACAAGCTTCACACGGCCCGCAACCTTTGGGAAGAGGCACCACTCCCCTCCTTATAATACATTATGTGCCTCTCCGCGGGGACTACATCCAAATGTCATTTTTCCCTTGGGAGTCCCAAAACTAAGATTTTTGTTGTCCCAAAACTTTGGACGCTTATATATTTTTATCAAATCAAGTCTATTTTGAGGATGCGAGGATAATATCTTATAGCCTTTGAAAATATCTTTCCAATGGTGTATAATGCGTTTTAATCGGACCTCATTTGACCCTTGCTTTCAAGGGATTTATGGTCGAGAGTCAAATTCTCAATTTGACTTTCGCCCCTTCTTTTGATCATAACTCATGCAAATCAGGTCTAAATGAACAATGTAAGGGAACTTTAAACATCTAAACTTCAAGACCTTTCTCATGATATCTTGGGGGTTCCATTTGGTGTTTGGTTGCCTTTTTAACCAAGGTTCTAAACATTTGCAAGTCCCGCATTAATGCAATTCCCAAAGTGGGAGTGCACTTGAGAGTCATTGGGCTTCATCTCTTGCACTCTCCTTCATTTGTGAGAGTGTGGTTCACACCTAAACACACTCTAGGCTTCATGGGCCTTTGGATTTCACTCTTAATTGTGAATCCAATGTTAGGGTTGGGACATGATTAGTTTTGAAAAGATGATGTGGTAGCATAGGATTGGATGAAAGGTCCTGAAAGAGTGTTAAACAACAGTGCTTAAACATTACTTTTACATTATTTCATTATGCTGAAAATTAAAGCACTAGTTATGGGCTTTAAAATGTGTTGAAAGGTATTTTATATTTATTGGATTATTTTCAAACTTTACTACATGCTAAATTAACATATTAGAAAGGGATTCACATATATACAACATATGTTTTCAACATTAACTTAATTTATGAGATTTATGAACATCAACCCAAGGATTGGTTACACCAAAATTGGTTCTTATTAGCTTGGTTTTATCCTAATACACTATTCTAGGTTATTTTTAAGCTAGTGTACCTTACCCAATGTTATGTAAGCTACCACATGTTACATTCCTAAGCCATTATTAGGTTAATGTAAACTATTATATGTTATTCTTAAATTAATGTAAACCACCATAGGCTAGGTTCCTAAGGTAATCCATAGCTATTCCTAGGTTATGTGTAGACTACCATAGGTTAAGTTCATAGGTTAGTTTTAAGCTATTCTTAAGTTAATGTAATCTATTCTAGACTATTCCTAGCTACCGTAAGCTAGGTATTTTAGTTAATTTTAGTCATTTTTAAATTATGTGTAAGCTACCATAAATTAAGTTTTTAATCTATTTATTTAGGTTATTCTTAAACTATTTTAAGTTATTCATAATTTACTATAAGTTATTTTTAGGTTTGTGTAGGCTACATGGGTGTAGTCATACTAACATGTACGGCCATAAGTAGTCACAACCATTGTTTAATTTTTTGAACTTTGGATTGTAAAATAATAATAATAATAAATATGATTTTTTTTTGTAAAATGTTATTGTGAATACATTATGTACATATCATAAAAATTTAGAATTAGGCTAAGGAATGAAAAATACATATAAATATTTTTAAGGCTTTGTAGGCATTACTTTAAAGTTGCCTAAAAGCAAATTAAAAACAATTTTGACACTAAAAACACAATTTGAAAATATTTTTTAATGACATATTTTGGGATATTTTTAATATACACCTTATCATAATAGTATTAAGAAAAAATTTAATGTTTTTTAAAGATGTATTAAAAAGGCTTTAAGAATTTTTTTTAAAAAAATAGTGGTCTAAAGGGGCACATGTGGTTCCTAATAATGTGGTTGGACCCACCTTAAGTTGTTTTAAAACTATTCCACTTGGCTACCATGGGCTAGATTTTAAAACTGGCATTAGGTTTTTTTAGGTTATTTAAGGTAATATCTAAGGTACCATAGCCTAGTCATAAGCTATTCGTAGGTTAATGTACAAAGGCTAGTTTATGTTATTCTATTGCCTTCAACTATTATAGGCTATTCTACCTTAGGTTATTATGACCTATAGGTTATTTTAAACTATTTTAACCTATGTTGTTTTAAGCTATTCCATCTTAAGTTATTCTATGTTATTTGATCCTATTTTTGACTATTTGAAGTTATTATACCTTATAATATTATAAGTTTTTTTTGTTGTTCTAACCTATTTTATTTTAGGTTATTTTAAGTTATTTAATGTTATTCCACCCTAAACTATTATAGACAATTCTTTTTAAAAAAATTATATTGTAAGCTATTTTATTATATTCTAAATTATTTTAGGTTGGTTTATCTTTTATTATTTTAAATTGTTATGCTCTATGATAAAATAATTCAGAATAGCTTAAAGTAATATAACTTTAAATAATTAAAAATAATTAAGGTAAAATAACATATTATAACCTAAGGTATAATAGCTTAAAATAACTTAAGATAAAATAACAACACCAATAACCAAAGGTGTAGCTTATGATAACCTATAATAACTTAAAATATAATTCATGGTATAATTCAAGGTAAAATAGTTTACGACATAACCTAAAATAAAATAAGGTGGTATAATTTAAGGTATTTTAAGCAACAACATAAAATAAACCTATATATTATAATCAATTGCTTTAATTAATAATGAATATATCAACTAATAGTGAAACATGTTGGTTACATATTGACCCTATAATCAATTCTAATGAACATCAAATGATTAGAATGGGGTGATCTTATTTCACTTTTAAGGTCCAATAGTGATTTGAGATAGTGAACTACACCTCATTCTTGCACTAGAGGATGAAGTTTGAGATTGAATGTCTAAATGTAAGTGGGAACAAATAAAGTGTGACAAATAAGGATGACGTGCCTTTAACATTGGGATAATTACCATTGTACAAAATAATGATGTTGAAGTAAAAATTTAACTTTAAAAAAAAAGATGCAATGTTTTGTTAACATTGAATGTTAACACCAAGCTAACTACAATGCCCATGTAAAATATGGTGTTAAGTGAAATTTTTATTGTCAACCAAATTTCTGTTATAACATTGTTGTAATAGTTGTGCTACCACTAGGTGTGGGCCTTCCTTTTTTATTTTTATGGTAAACAAATATTAGCAAGATCGTCCATTTTGAAGATGTAAAGAAATAAATAAAAACATGTAGGTACCATAATACATAAGCAAATTCAACACATGTCTACCTAATAATTAATTAAATGTGAAGAGACCATTTTGAGAAGTAGGATTTTCCAAAATATTTCAAAATGTTTTTGAATGAATTCAAAAACATTTTGAAATATTTTAGCATTCTAAAATAATATAATTTGTGTGGTTGCTAAGGACATACTACCATGATATATGGAAATATTCATTTCACACAACCCAAATTTAGTGACATTATTGGTTTGGATTTGGCAAAGAGTAGAAAATACACTAATCTCTTTTTGCCACCATGAAATTTGTTCATGTGCAAATTTTCATGTCTTTCAAAAGATTTTCTTTTTTTGGCACACATGTGGGCAAATGGTTACCTTGTTCTTGGTGGTGAAACATGAGCTTTAGTAATAATCTTTTATTGTCCACACTTTCATGGCATGGACAATAGTTTTGAGGTTGCCCATTCATAACTACTAGTCAAATTGTTTTTTGGACAATGGCTATAGTTTGTTCATAAGGGGAAAAATAACAATATGACATGATTATGATGTGAAAGGTTGCATTTGAGCATGCAATATAAAAATAGTTGCCCTCAAACAACAATTCATTTTCAATTTAATATAAGATGTGAAAGTGTCGAATTTTTTAAATTCCAATTCATTGTGCCAAGAAAATGATGGATGGCACTAGTCATCATCCAATTTCCACACAATTGAAAGAAAGAAAGAAAGTGTAAAGAAAGAAAAAAATTCATTAACCTTTCCTAACTTCTTGTCATTTCATTAACAACTTTTGGGGCCATTTTGATGATGTCTTTTTTGCTTGTTGGACATACATGCCAAAAGCAATCACATATTCAATGATATAATAATAGTTTCCAATCACATTGATATCATTTTACATTTACAACCTCTTTAAAACTTGTTGAAAATGCATATAAAAATATACATTTCATCCACACATATGAACAAAAACATATGTGAATATGGATAAAGGATTTCATAACTTATAGTTTAGAGGTTCTCAAGCTTTTAATTTGTCCTTCTCTTGTCGTTCACGATGCATAACCTCTTTTTCTTCTTTTTCTCTTGTGTACTTCATTTGGACATAGGTTATGAGGTTTTTATTCCATTGAAAGGATGGTTACATGTTTTTTTTGTTCATCTACAAGTTGATTGAGGAACTTTCCATCCATAAATAAGAGGGTTATAATGGTGCTCTCAAACCTTTGCATTGTAGGTTATGTTTGGTCACTAATTCAAGTATGTTGGTTATCTTGAATAGTTTCTATGTTCATGTGCCACAACTATTCATGATAACATGTGTGCTTTCACATGTTACCTAGTCCATAAGCATTCCAAATTCAAATATAATAGATTCCTACCTATGTACTATCCTAATTAACTTATTGGCAACCAAATGACCAAAATAACATGCTAAAACAAGAAAGCTTCTTTGATCTTGACATGCCCAAAAAACTTGTTATGTTATCTTTAATAACAAGCTAGAACTACCCAATTACTTAGTCCATATACCATCAAGGTCCCAAACCTAATTGCTCTTGGAGGTTTAATATTTGTAGTAGTTCCAAGGTAGCAAATGAAAAACCATTTAAAATTGTTGACCATTCATTTGTGCAAAATAGGAAAATGGAAAAATAAACAAAACATTAATGTGGAAGTTATAAAATTTTTCAATTTTAGTTGAATTGACCACATTTAATTTTGCACAAATTTGTTTATTTGAACTCCATCATTTAAGAAAGTAGGTAGTTGCACATAATTCAACATTTATCACAATACTTTTCATTCCACATCACCCCCATTCCCTTTTAATTTTTAATATTAAACCACGATTTGTTACATTATTTTTGATTAGTTAGATGGGATGGTTGCACACATCCAAACTTCAAGTATTGCGTCACATAATTATTCCCAAGTCCCCACTATCATAAATCAATATATGTTGTGTTTTATATTGAGGATTATTTTTCATTAAACATAATGCAAGGCTCAAGCTTGGGCATAATGCCTTGTCCAAATAAGCATAATAAATTGAATTCCCCTATTGATGGAATTACACATATTTGTTGGATTATAAAATTGCATTATTTAACCTCTCAACACTAATAACACAATTATGTTATTTTAGCAAAGTTGACACGTTCCCAAGTTCCTAGTTAGACCCAAAATGGGCCTAAGTTATTCAAACAGCGGAATTGTGAGGAACTCGGGGCATGCTCCCAGCTCTTAGCACTAAAAGGGGTAGAGGGGCGTGCTGAAGCTTCGGGATGGGACTAGAAAGAGTGACAAGTTTTACTTATTTATTTGAACCTGCATCAAATCAACAAACAAGTTGGTTAATTCACATTTTGGAGCACCTTTAGTGCTAAGACAATCCACAGGCAATTCTAGACTCACAAGACTCATCATGGCCCAGACTTGGGGGAAGCCACCACCTTCCCCCATGTAGTATTCTCTATGCCTCTCCGTGGCACCCACATCCAAATGGCTTTTTGTCCCGAGACTCCCAAGGAGGAGTCTCGAAACTGTCTCGGTTTGGACTCTCGAGATTTTGTGAGATCATAACTCTTTGCTTAGACCTCCGATTGGGATGAGGTCTGAAGTAAACTTGTATTTCTCTTCGAAAGCTTTCTAACGGTGTGTCGCACTCCACTTGCATGCACCAGGGTCGGGTTGATTCCCGATTTTTAGTGGTCGGGAGTCAAACTGCCAGTTTGAGTCCCAACCCTTCTTTCCCATAATGTGTGCCGCATATGTCCAAATGGCCCATGCAAGCCCATTTTCAACATCTACACTTTGATAACTTTCCAATAATATAAAAACATCCCAATGCGAGGTGTTTTGACCCCTGCAATTGAACTTTCAAATTTTGGGAGTGCTGGAGGAGTCCTAAGTCCCCATTTCGGGAGTGTGAGTTTCATCCTCACATTCCCTCAAGGTAGGGTTGCGACAAAAGTTATCTTTAAAATCATCCTGACTTTGGATTGCCATTGGACTTGCCCTTGCCATCTCACATTGAGTTTTAAAGTCACCAATTTAGGTATGAAATTCACAATGTTCTCTTTTTCTTTAACAATCTCCAACAATATCTCTTTCTCACCTTTGTCAACAAGAGAGCATTTCAACACAAATGTTTGTCAAGGACACCCATAGTCGTCAACACAAAAAAATTGTTGCAAAACAAAGGAAAAATAAAGTTCCCACCACCTCCAACAACAACCCACAACAAAATTCTGCCAAACCTTGTTGGAAAAGAAAGCTTCACCTCAAAACACAAAGTGCACAAAGATTTGTCACAAAACAAAGCTTCATCTCCAATGACACACAAAAATGAAAACCTTGCCAGCCTCACTTGCTTCAAAAACCTCCCATGACAAAGTGTCATTGGACCTTGTTGGAAAACAAGGCTTCGCCTTTTGTGATCGCTCACACAAATATGCAAACCTTGCAATGTGACTTACTCTGAAAACCTCTACTGATGACCCAGGACAAAATTAAACCCTCCAAATCACAACAATACACACCACAACTCAGCACCAAATGCAACTGACTTCCAGTTTGGGTTTTGAAAAATGGATTCAAGTACGGTGGAATAAAACTGGTATTACCTCGGCCTGTCCCTACATCCCTACCAGGTTGGTATAGCTGAGGCAATACAAGCCTTATAGCTATACACACTTTCCTGGTAGGGCCGTAGGGACAGGCTGGTAGGGGCCCTATACCTGTATGGACCTATAGGGTCCTACCAGCCTGTCCCTACAGGTGTGTAGGGTTCTATACTGGTATAGGGTCCTGGACGGGTATGGTCCTTGCTACTGGTGTTAATACAAGGTGTGCAGGCTTTTATACTGCCAGACCAAAACTGTTATTTAGCTTAACCTCCAAATACACTACATACATATCTTAGCAGGTAGCAGCTCTCTAGCACAACAGCAGAACCGAGCTGACAAGCCGTTGGCATCCCCAAAGTCAAGCGCATTGGCAGACGGCCGGCAAATAGCTAGCTAGCTACGTCTTTAGTCTTTAAGGCTGTGGGCCTGGTCCAAGGGCAGGGGCTGCTGGTTTTAGCCGCAGTCTATGTCCCGATTTCGAGGAACCTACCTAGACTGCAATGTGCGGCGTTCTCAACTTCAATAACTGAGAATATTAATTACCATGTTGTGAATCGAGCATTTAATATAATATGAGAAAATATTATATCCACGAAATCTTTCATATCCGAAATGTCTGGTTTGAATATTCACTGAATCTTTGATACTTGTAGCCAGACTTGTATGCAAGTTTCAGAATGGAGACCCATCACCAGAACCAGCAGCATAATGTGCTAAAGAGGCAGTAGGCTACTAGAAGAACCTAGAACAACACTTTGTCTTGATAAACAGTGCGAAGCAAAACATTCGCTAGGAGGCTGTGCAGGATGCCCTAGCCCTCAATAGGCCTTGGGTAGGTACACACATGCATTATTTGGTAAGAATCGTTGGTTCTGGTTAGCAAGAACTGAACCAAAATTGAGTCTGGTTTAGAAAAAATCAGAACCAAATTTCTAGATAAGAAAACTAGACCCAAAACCAGTGTTGGGCGGTTCTTTTATTTTATTTTATGAGAATTGTTGGTTTCAGTTCTTCACAACACTTGAGAGAATCCACTTCATTGCCCAACACTGGGTTCCCAGTTCTATTTATATGTGGAACTGGAACTAATACACATGTTTTTGAAAAAAAGAAGGGAGCCAGAAAATGGTCACAGGTTGACTACTGATTCTGGTCCAGGTTAATAAAAACCGGACCAGTAGCAGGCGTGATTTTCATAACAAAAACTGATATTTATTGTTGAAGAACTGGACCTAGTTCCATTTCAATTTACACATACACCCAAAACCAAAACAGCCCTAATTTATTTTATTTTTTTAGAACCAGAACCATGGGTGTTTGTTTCATAACAAGCAAAGAACGGCCCAACACTAGACTTTAGCGTGGTACTTACCAGTGCCGCTAGTTCACCAAAGTCTGAAATTGACAACTGAGAATCAGTTAAGCTAAAAATTACTTCCTTGGAGTGATCTTATTATACACGAGAGATCCTGGTGAACAAGCTTCGGTTATGTTGTAAGTAAGGCGTGTTGTAATACCAGAGCAGAGAGTACCTTCTGTCATGGTAAGTAGGTACTCAAAATAAGAAAAAGGCCCAAAACATTCTCACCTCCTCGGGGTTAAATGCTGTAGAAACACACTATCCACTTATTTTTTCTTCTTCTTCTTTTTCTTCTTTTGGGTTTTATGGGGGTGTGGCGGGGAGGCGGGGGTGGTGGGGCAGGAATTAGTTAGTTAGTTATTGCCTCTATTTAATTTCCATTAATGAACATTATTATTGGGTCCAGTCTCCTTGAGAGAGCTGTAGACTATGCAGTAAGTCAGTAAGTAGTGCGGCACGAGTAGTAGTACCACCTCATCAGCTGCTTGTGTGAGTGTGCGTAGGTGTGTGTGTGTTTAGGTTAGTAGTTACTTTGTTGGTGGGCATCGGGCAGTTGTACTTTAAAACTTCTCATCTCGCGGGCGGGCTTTGAATCATTTTCACTGTCGCCAATGTTAATGTAGTGTGGAGTACAGTGTCATGCAGTTTTGTTTAAAGCATTTGTGTCCATTGAAAGCACAACTGGAGGCATATCTCGAAGGCGTCTTCCTCTCTCTCCCTCTCTCTCTCTCTCTCTCTCTCTTTTTCTCTTTCTCTAGCTTTTGTTTTGCTTTCTCGCAGTTTCTTTTACTTGCTCCATCTGCTGGACTTCGTTACAACGTTTGGCCACAACACCCACCCACCCTCATTCCTCGCACCTCTTATGATTTGGCTTCGAGATATTGGGCATTGTCGCTTTGTGAATGTTGTGTGTCATGCAGTCGTTGATGAATCGTGTAGACGTGTGCACAATATTAGCTCCTGGAGATCTCAGTAACTTACTGCTGCAGTTTCAGGAGAGATCAGTTATGATTTTGAGTTTCTTCAGCTGCCTTAGCAGCAGCTACAAGTGCTTGCGTTGTTTTTGATCTCTTTAGTTCTCCAATTTTTTTGGGGGGTACATGTTTGCGGCCTGATTGTTTTCACCCACCGCACTGTATGTCTGTATGTGCATTTTGGTCGACATTGTTGTCATGAAAGCTTTTTACTGGAGCTGGCTGCGTGCCGTTCTGCAAGCTAGCTTGAAAATGGGATGTGAATACTAATTCTGTTCTCAGGTTTCTAATAGCTGCAGGTCGGTCCATATAAGTTTGTTGAAGTTTTGTAGTGTGGGGGATTAAGGGGTTACGCGAGCTGAGTTTGATTATCCATAGCTGGATGGCATGCTTGGGAACGTTTCGGGAGATGGACACAAGGAAAGCGCCGATTACGAACGTCACTCGGAGTAAGGTAGTGTGTTGTTGTACTGGGGAGTGTACTGGAGTACCTAAGGGCTCCGGGAGGTTGTATCCGTACGTTAAGGCGTCCCAGATCGCAGTTGGCTTGCCGTCGCCGTCGCCTTCACGGAACAAGAGCTACGAGCTTGAGGTGAGGGATTTGTCTTACAAGATTGTGAAGCTGGAG
>Ga0116227_10003120_pt1 | contig 37120 bp, 30 predicted proteins | sample S1TSphgellanicum_FD_89693 | JGI IMG/M metagenome (GOLD analysis project Ga0116227, IMG submission 89693) | Host-associated microbial communities from peat moss isolated from Minnesota, USA - S1T2_Fb - Sphagnum magellanicum MG | ecosystem: Host-associated > Plants > Peat moss > Unclassified...
GAACCAAAGCGGAGATGCATCTCAGGGATGCCAACAGGAAGATGCAGTCTCCAAGAGAGGAAAGATCACAGGCAAGAAATCCAGAGAAAGGGGAAAGCGGGATGAGCAAAAGCAGAAGGTATACATTGTACACTCTTTCTCTGCTGGCCTGATTTGCTTGTTTTTGCATCTTCATTGGTGGGTGGGTCTGCTGCACATTCTTCTTCTGTGAAGAAAATCATCATCTGGTCGGTTTTTCTTGTGGATTTCTTAGTCTCATATAGATCACCACTGCTTTGGTATGAAATTTGAAGGTGGGCAAGCTGCGAAAGAATCAAGAACTGCAAGGCAAAGTGAAGAAAATTATTAGGAGCGGGGCAATTGTGGAGCTTCTGGATCATGGTGAAGAAGAAGGTTTCATAAGGAGTTCAAGTATTGCTGTTGCAGGTGATGAGAATGTTTCTGCAGAAACTTTGTTGTTGCATGTTGGCCAAGAGGTGAAAGTCAGAGTTGCAAAGATTGAGAAAGGGAAAGTTATCCTGACAATGATGCCAGAAGAAGAAAAAGAAGCAGAAGAAGTTGTTGTGAAATCTAGCGACAATTCTATCAACAAAATTGCAAACGTTGTGGATGCATCAAAGGACGATGCATTTCAGCTTGATTTCCAAATGGAAAACTCGATTGGAAATCGTATGCAGGTAGTGGCATCTGAAGAGTCATCAATTCAGAAGAGTGCACTGCCAGAAGAGCAAGCTTCCCCAGAGATTCAGGAAGCAACGGCAGAAGATCAAGTCAACGATGTGATTTCTGAGCAATCACCTCTGGCATCTGACTTTGTGGGAGCAACAACAGAAGGGAGTGTTATCAATAAAAATGGAGATGTGGGTGTCTTGAGCCCATTTGAGCTTGATTCTTCCATGCCAACAAAATTGATTGGCAATGCCACCCAGGTTGCATCTGCAGCAATTGAGAAGTTATCGAAGCTGGTAGAAGAGCAAGCTTCTGCAGAGCTTGTGGAAGAAACAGAATTTCAAGGTGACGATGTGGTTCCTGTGCAACAAACTATACTAGGAGACTTTGTGGAAGCAACAGCAGAGATTGGTATTGCACCTGAAGAACCCCAAGCAAAGCTGAGTGACACAAACAAGGAGTTTTTCAATCCAGCTGAAGATGCAATGGGTGCAGAGCTTGTGGAAGCAGAGGAAGAAGGGATAGAAAAGGTTGCTTGTGAAGAGTCAGCAAATGGGAAATTTACGCTGCCAGAAGAGCAAGCTTCTGCAGAGCTTGAGGAAGGAATAGAAGATAAAGCTCAAGATGTGATTCCTGAGCAACAGCCTGTAGCAAACCTTATGGAGGCAACGGCAGAAGGGATTGATGCTGTATCTGAAGATAAACTGGAGGCTACCCTAGCCCCTGATGAAGAATCCAGAGCAGAGTCCTGGATTGACAAAAACAAGGAGCTTCTTGATGCAGGCAAAGATGAAATTGGTGCAGCACTTGTTGATGCAGCAGAAGAGATTGAAAACCAGTTTTCAATGGAGAAGTTAGCGTTGTCCGAAGAGCAAGCTTCCATGGAGTTTGTGGAAGAAGAAACACAAGATAAAGCTCAGGATGCTCTTCTTGATCAACAACTTGTAGCAGACCTTGCGGAAGCAACAGAAGGGATTGATGTTGTAAGTGAATATGAACGTGAGACTGGAATGAGCCCAGATGAAGAACAACCCACTGCAATACTCAGTGACATAAACAAGGGGCTTGTTGTTGATTCAGCTGCAAACAGAATTGATGCAGAACTTGTTGATGCAACAACAGAAGTGAGTGAAAATGATGAGACCCAGGTTGTGTCTAAAGAATGGTTGATTGAGAGATTCAAGCTGGCAGAAAAGCAAGCTTCTGCTGCAGAGCTTGAGGAAGAAGCAAAAGATAAAGTTCAGGATGTGATTCCTGAAGCAAAAGATGAAGCTCAGGATGTGATTCCTGAGCAGCAACCTGTAGCAAAGCTTGCAGAAGCAACAGACGGGATTGATGTTATGATGGAAGATGTATTGAAGATGGCTGGAATGACCATTGGCAAAGAACTTGGACCAGAACTCGGTGCCACAAATGAGGAACTTACCGATTCAGCTGAAGACAGAATCATCACTTCACTTGTTGAAATGACAGCAGTGATCAAGAATGATACCAACATTGTATCTAAAGAGCCACCAGTTGACAGACTAGAGATGTCAGAAGAGCAAGCGTTTGCAGAGCTTCATGAAGAAGCAGAAGATGAAGCTGCTAATGTGATTCCTGAGGAAGAACCTGTAGCAGCAGAGCTTCATGAAGAAGCAGAAGATGAAGCTGCTAATGTGATTCCTGAGGAAGAACCTGTAGCAGCAGAGCTTGCAGAAGAAGGAACAGATAGGATTGACGTTCTGATTGAAGATGAACTTCAGGCTAGAATAACCCAAGATGAAGAATTCAGAGCAGAACTGAGTGACACAAACAAGGAGCTTGTTGATTCAGCCCAAGACGGAACCAGTGCAGATCTTGTTGAAGCACCATCAGGGATGGAGAACCATACACAGGTTGTATCTAAAGAGCCACCAGTAGACACCAGATTAGAACTGCCAGAAGAGCAAGCTTCTACAGAAGATAAAGCTGAGGATTTTACTCCTGAGGAACAACCTGTAGCCAACCTCAGAGCAGCAACAGAAGGGATTTACGTTACTACTATCAATGAACTCGAAATTGGAATGACCCATGATGAAGAACCCAATGCAGAGTTCAGTGACACTAACAAGGAGTTTGTCGATGCAGTTGAAGACAAAATTTACGCAGAGCTTGTTGAAACAATGGAAGGTATTGAAAATGATACCAGGATGGTGTGGGAAGAGTCATCAATCGATAGAATAGGGCTGCCAGAAGAGCAAACCTCTGCAATGCTTGAGGAGGAAACACAAGATTATAAAGCTGAGGAGACACCTGTTGTAGTAGGCCTTGCAGAAGCAGTGGATGGGGGGATCGAGGTTGCAAATGAAGATGAACTTGAGGAAGCTGGAATAACCCATGACGCTGAAGAATCCAGAGCAAAACTCATTGACACAATTGAGGAGCTTGTTGACTCAGCTCAAGACAAAATTGGTGCAGAACTTGTTGAAACAACAGGAGGGATGGGGGACAATACCGAGGAGGTTGTATCTAGAGATTTATCAGTTGAAATATTAGAGCTGTCAGAAGAGAAAGCTTTTGCAGAGCTTGAGGAAGAAACAGAACAGGAAACAGACAAGAATGTTATGCATGAGCTAAAATCTGTAACAGCAGAACTTGTGGAAGCAACAGAAGCAATTGAATTTGTAATTGAAGAGAGTGGAGCAGCCAAACTCAGTGACACAAACAAGGAGCTTGTTGATTCAGCCCACAAAAAAGCTGGTGTGGAACTTGTCGAAGCAGCAACAAGAGGGATTGAAAATGTTTTTGAAGTCAAAGTGGAGCTTACATCAACCCTGAATCATCAACTAGTAGCAGATGCTCAGATTGACAAGGAACTTGTTGAAGCAGTTCCAACTCTTGAGAAGACTGATCAACTGGCTGCAGGTATGTAGAACTAAGACAGATAATTAATGCTGCAACAATTGTTCAGATCTCCTTCTTTCAGGGCATGACTTCATGAGGCTGATAATCTTGTTGGGTACCTAAATTTCTAACAGAGGACATGACTATCAAGAACAAGCTTGATGCAATCATGGAGGAAAAGCAAGAAGAAGTTTCAATACCTGTCTATCCCGAAGTACATTCAAAACCCATTGGAGAGGCAGAGGCAATTGAGGTGTTTGCACCCTCCCTGGCTATGCATGTGCAAGTCTCGGAGATAGCAGCAACAAACCTAGCAGCAGCAGCAGCAGCAGCAGAAACAGAAGAAACCATGAGGTTTGTTTAATCTCCTATTGACCATATTTGGGAGGTATATTCTGCAAATGGGTCATCCCTAACTTTCTTTCTTCCATGGCCATTGCTTGCAGAATTCCAGAAACTGGGCAACCATCTCCATTGATCCCTGGAGCCTTTGCCTTGGATACAGACTCCATGACTAATGCAGTGTTTTTGGATCCTCTTGTGGAGCCAGAACATTCTCCAACAACAGTAATCTCAGGTTGGCAGCACCTTTGGTGTCGGTTTCTTGGAACACGTTGACCACAGATACTGACATTTCTGATGGAAATGATAACAGGGATTGCACAGGTAGAAATATAGATTCTCACAGGCACCACTCAACATCTTGTCGCTCTGTTATGATCAAAGCAGTAAATGTAGAACAACCAACCGTTTTGTTGATCTCTGATTTCAGTCAGAGTTCTACTGTGAGTGCCTGGACAGAATGGTTTCCACTAGACATCATAATTCTCTTCTCGTGTCTGAAATCTAGATTTGCTTGATGAGCAGGAGAGAAAAACTTCTATTCAGATGTCCATCTAAAACATGGAAGTTCCCCTGGTTTTGTGCATGGCAGAATTGGAAGAAATTCTTGTCATATTACTAGGGATAATGTACTTCATCTGCATGCAGAGATATGTCATATTTTTGTGTGTTGTTATACATACAAACACATGTTCTCCAAAACTTCCTATCTTCAGTGTAGTAAAGATGATGCATGCAGGCAGGCAGGGAGGTGCTTGTAGATTGTGATTCATGCAGAGGGAACATATTACTGAATTGGGTTTAGTTGCAAACCAAACCAACACAAACACTGTCTGTATCCATCATCAATCATCCAAAGCTAATGAGAACAACAGCCCAATGCACTTATGTCATTGCTGGTGTACAGCTTTGGTGTTTCTCCGTTGTTCTGTCACATATGGGGAAGTAGGGAAAGGGTTTAGACAGACATGATGCAAATTGATGCATGTATTTTCTGGAGTTTCTTCTACAGATGGGAAGTAGGTAGAGGAAGAAGAAGACATGATGCAAATTGATGCCTGTTTTCCAGTAGCTTTTTCCACAGATGGGAATTAGGGTTAAGACATGATGCAGATTGATGCATGCTTTTCTGTACTTTCTTTTACAGATGTGGAACAAGGGGACAAAAGACATGATGTAAGTTGATGCAGAAGGTGAAAGAAAAGGACACTAATTGATGCAGAAACCGAAAGAATAGGACTGAACCCTAAATTAAACAAACCCTAGAAAGAAGAGTTCTTCCATACAGTTTGCAGTAGTCTGCACACAATCCATCTGTCACAATCCTCTTGTTGCACGGAGATGACGCTACAACCTACCTGAATTGCTTCCAAAAGGGCTCACCACAAAAGGATAGGTGAAGAAGAGGAAGAAGCTTGGAATTAGGGTTTCAGGACCGCTCATACAACAAAGGCTTCCACGAGATCCAGAAGCTTAGAATTAGGGTTTCAGGGCTTTGTTCCACGAGGAGATAGACGAGAGAGAGAGAGAGATACGAACTTCTGAAGGTTTTTGCAAGTCTGATCGATTCGAGGTTTTTCCTTAAGAGGTCTTATTCAGGAGGTCTTGAAGAGTGGGGTTGGTCTTCAATAGGGTTGTTGAAGAAGAGCAGGAAGGATCTTCCATGATGAAGAAGGCAATTCTAATGTTAAGCATCATCATGAGTTTGGTGCTGCTGTTGTTGTTGCTGCAAAGCAGCAGCAGCAGCAGCCTGGCAGCAGAGAGGATGATGGTGGGAGCACCCAAGAACATTCCAAACTCCAATAGTGTGGAGATCCGGGAACTTGCAAACTTTGCAGTCTCTCAATACAACTCTGGGAAGGTATGTATGTTATTGCCTCCTTCATCATCATCCTCATCATGATATGAATGCAGTTACAATCTCTTTTGTTCTCAGGATCCAATTCTTGCTTGTGGGAATATGTTGGTGTGGAAGTTGTGAAGAAGAGAAGTGTGCTATGATTGATCACATACTCAAATGAAACACTGTGAATGCAAAACGGGGCCCCTCTCTCTCTCTCTCTCTATCCCCATTAGAAGATGCAATTCTTGCTTGCTTGTGGCATATGATGATGGTGTGGAAGTTGTGAAGAAAAGAAGCGTGTTCTGATTGATCTGATTGATCACATTCTTGAAACAAACACTGTGAATGCAAATGCCCTCTCTCTCTCCATCTGAAGGTGCAAATTCATGCTTGCTTGTGGCATATGATAATAGTATGGAAGTTTGGAAGAAAAAGTGTGCTCTGACTTATCACAATTCTTGTTGGGGGGTGTTTTCAGAATGTGGTTCATAAACTCTCATTCTCCAAAGTGGTGTCTGCACGGGAGCAAGTAGTGGCAGGCACAATGTATTACCTAAGGATTGTAGTTCTAGAATCTGGCACTCCCAAATTGTACGATTGCAAGATTTGGGTAAAGCCATGGGAGAATTTCAAGCAGCTGGAGTCTTTTGTGCCAGTGGTGTCTCCACAGTGCACTCTTACTGACAACCCAGATACAACAGCAACAGCAGCAGGTAATTCCTCTATTCTACTCTAAACAAGAATCCTTATAATTCTCACTGCAAAAAACCCTAAAATGAATTATGGAGGCGTCTTCTGAATTACAATATGGTTGGAAATTCTTACCTTAAACAAGAGTCTTCACTTGAGCTCCAAGTGCTCAGAATCGAAGAGAAATCCTGAAGACCCTAAACCCTCATCTAAGAACTTTCTTGATATGTACTGTGTTAATGAATGTCAGTTTTCCACAAGTGATTTCTGTGTTGATGGTAGGGTACCATAGTGTCTCCCACATCTCCTGCATGGGATTTGATGGGATGTAACAATGTGATTAGCATGCAAGTTTTTAGCCTACCTCTTGTACAATTTGTTCTCTAGTTGTAGTTGTAGCCACCTTCAGCAATGACTCCGGTGATGAAGATCTACTTGCAATAGTTACATTTGTTCATGAACCACTAGTAGTGCATATCTTGCACCAACCATCTAAAGATCTGACAGATGCTTGCCAGCAGCATTGGGAATACTTCAATCCCAAGAAAGTTGACCATTTAATTTGCTTGAACTTTGGAAATCCCAAGTGATTCCTTGAAGTCAGGTGTTGTTTTGTCCACAAGGTATAGAGCAATCCACCATCTAAATCAGGTGTTGTTGTACCAGATTGTGCTTCCAAAGAAGAGCAGAAGATTCAAGGATGAATATCCCCTTTCTTGCATCATCATCTCTGCTTTTTCAACAAGTTTCAAGAATGTAGGTACATCACATGCTACAATATCATTTTTTTGTCAAGTGGTAAACAAGTATTCCTTACACACATGCAGTGCTTAGTATCAGGCTGATATAAACCCTAGTTGGAACCAACTTCAGGCCAAATGGTACACTGGAAATAGTAAGTATTCAAGCTAGTCTAGAATATAGTTCTTATATATGGACTGAACCTGGTGATGGTTGCAGACAAGATGAAAACAAAAACCTTCATGTTGTATGTATGTATTTATGAACTTAAATACCAAAAGCAAAAACATCTAGACACAGAAATTTACAATTGCCCTTTCATTGCAATTTAGGGTAGAAATATCCACCTTGTTCCAACTGCAGATATCAAGAATGAGTGTCAATTTGCCCTTCACATGACCATAGTCCGTAAGTTCATTTCCAAACACTAGGAATCATCAGCATATTTTTTCACTGCAAGTCAATTTGCAATTCAAATTACAGCTCACCTCCCCCTCTGCAATTCCTCTACAATCTCAAACTGGTTACAGCCCCTCTATGCACCTGTATCCAGCTCCAACTAACCAATCCAAGAAAAGGCTCTCAGGAACTGACCTGCAAATTGTAGCTAGCTCTTTGCAGTTTCAGCAGAATTGGTAAACACTGTGCAACCCATTAACTGTGAGCATGGGATATCAGAACCTGGCACTCAATTGGGCAAGAACTCAAGAGGGTCAGCACTTGTTCTCTCTCTCAAAGGTTTGTGGAAAAAGTTCCTGATCTGAAACTACTTCACCCTTTTATGAGGCTGTTGCTTCCACTTGTGGTCTGCTAGAATCCAGGCAATGGAAATCTGACTAGGTGAATGGTGTTTAGAAATCACTAACCACTGACCAATTGCACAAAACATCATTAGATTTTCATCAACAATCCACATAATGGAAGAAAGTCCAATGGCAACTGACTCTTAAAAAACAAACAGACTATGGAGGAACCTAAACCACTACAAGCCCCTAAATCCTGATGACAAGCTACTTCCACCTCCAAGTTTCTCAAGAGCGAGTACATTGGTATATGTATAACCTGTAACCTGACAAAAAAAAGTTTATACCATGTCTACAATACTAAGAGCTTGATCTCCCTGAAAATTGCCTGACATAAAACCCTAAACCCATAAGCATGAAAAGAGTTAAAACTAGCTAGCTGCTTGCACTTGATCAAAGGTCTTCAGCCACAAATGCCGCCCCAATAATGAACCCTCATGTACACCAATGTATGCAGCATTTAATCTGCATCCACATTCAGCATTCAAAAATCCTTGATCTTCAACAATGCCACTGACTGCCTGAAAGAATCACCATAAACATTTTGACTGCAAGCTATACAACAACTCTGCAAACAATAAGACTTTCTACATATTTGGAGCAATTCCAGACTCACAAAACTACATTGTGCTGACAGCAGTGGATTAATCTCAGCAAAGAGGGGATTCCCATCAGAACAGGGAGAATTTGCAGACAGCTGAAGGCCTCATATGTCAGGAAACTGTCAAAAACATGGACAGAGGAAGAAAAGTGATACTCACTTTTCAATATCAGGAGGTGCAAGAGGGTCAAAGATCTCATCTTCCTTGTGCTCAACTGCTGGGGCAGTCATCACTGCAGCCTGCACATCACAAAGTGCAGCAGCAATGACCACATGTAGAGCTCACTCATGTAAACAATTGATCAGTTTCAGTGTCTGTCATTCCAGTATTTCATTTTGAGTTTGCATTCTTCCTCTATCACTTCCTACTTTCTGGCTAAACAGGTGAGGCCCATCAATGCGATCCACAAATTGTGAAGGTCCATGCATCCAGCAGATGAAGAGGCGTAGTTAACACAATCACAGAAGCAGGCAACTGCATGAGGAAGAAAACAGTCGGCCACATTGCAACCCACCAGAACTTATGTTCAGGGTCAGACACTAAAACACTGGAGTCCAAAGTCCAAGCATATGAATTACCTGGTGAGAATAATTCCCATACCCCGCATATGCTCCATATCCGTATGCTCCAGCATCTTGGGAAGCTTGTATAGGGTACCCATATTGATCATAGCCTTGTCCATAACCTCCATAATAGCCCCCACCTCCACCCCACTGGTTTGGATCCTGCTGCCCCCAACCTGCAGATGGCTGACCCAACACCCAAAGTGTTATTAGTAAAAAAAATATCAAGCATGCTGAAGCCCTGGCAATGGGGTCCAAAGTCACAATGAACAACAGTATCTCAACAGTAAAAAATAGCAAAATGAGTATAACCACTGCAGCATTATGGAAGTGATTTAATGCTGCAGGCCTAGTGGCTAGGAGATGCAACAGCCTAATGATCCACTCTCAATTCCAGTAGCACAACTGGTGAAGGGAGAGATGACATATATTTTCAGATTTGGCCAAAGTGATTAGATCAAGAGCTAGAGGTGCAAAACAGGAGAGGAGACTTACATCCTGACTAGTCTGCTTATTGGTAGGACTCCGACCCCACGACAAGCGCACAGCTTGTGATCCTATCACAGTCCCATGGACCCGTTGCAAAGCTTCCTCTGCAGATGCTCTGTAAAATGAAAGATAAACAGCACAAATTGAGGAACAATATTTGACCACTGAAAATACCCAAAATACAACAAAGGAACATAACGTACCTGTGAGTAAATTGAACAAAGCCACAGCCTTTGCCAAGAGGAATTTTGACATAAACAAGTTCTCCAAACTGTGCAAATACAGCTTTCAGGTCTTCATCACCCACAGTAGGATCCAACCCTCCAACAAATATCTGTAAACAGCAGTAAATTTTACACATCAGTAAAATCCGTCAGAACTTTGCTCATAACCATTCACCAGTAGGATGACCTTGCAACAACTCCTAGACCAGCCTTCAATACCAAGACTGTCCACAAAACATGACCCATTTCAACATAGTCACAGTTTTGATGATGCCAAAATTTCTTGCAGAATGCATTGCAACATACCGTTGTGTTGTTTGGATCATTGTCATTGAGAACTGCATGTGGAGGTGTAATAGCTCCACCATATGCAGCAGCAGTATGATATGATGAAGCAATTGCTGTAGATGATACCATTTGCACAATGAGTCCTCCCTCATGACATATTAACCCGTGGACCCCAAGAAAAGAGAAGATGAGACCAAAGAGAAGTGCAACAGAGTGTGACACATAGGATTACACAACATATGGACTTGATGCCTTTTTATTTCTGCTGCCTGTTTCTGTTACTGGCCAGTTTGTAAAGACATACCATTTGGATTCTGCTGTTGAGCTGGACCAAGTGCTTTCTTTGGAGTTGCTGCACTAATTCGCATCGGCCTGGTAGAGCAATAAACACCATTCATCTCACTCATGGCACGATTCCGCTCCATTTCCTCACCAAACCTCACAAATCCATAGCCCTTGGAGCGCCCAGTGTTTGCATCTGTTACAACCTTGGCTCCCTTCACAGAGGGATAGCGAGTCCTGAAAGTCTCTTGCAACATGTAGTCGGTGACATCAGGAGCCAAGTCTCCAACAAAGATTGAGTGTTCAGGTCCTGCCTCAGGCCGTCTCTCTCCAATTCCAAATGATGCCCAGTTCAGGCGGAATGGCTGCTCTGTATTTGGCATCAATGTTCCATTGTAGGCTTGCAGAACCTTCTCTGCTGATGCATGAGAGATGAATTCAACAAATCCATATCCTTCTGAGTACCCTGTCTGCTTGTTGCGTATGATTTTCACTGATTGCACCTATGAAAGAACACAAATCTCATTCAGACATTGGAAAGACAGTGCTGGCAGCTGGCTTAACCAGTTGCTGTGAGATGACAAAGGAAAACAGTGGATAATGTATGCAATCATACATAACTCATCATGCTTCTCTGCACATTGGAGGTTTCTAATTTCTACCTCCCCTCACATTCTATTTGTTTCTTTTGTTGTGCACAAAAGATGCAGCAATTTATAAGCAAGTTTTCGAAGCTGAGGGCCTTACCTCCCCGGTGTGGGCAAAGCAGTTATGGAGATAGCTTTCTTCCACCCAGTATTGCAAGTCCCCAACCCAGAGAGTTTTGACTTCCTCGTGATTCTGGGGTTGTGACCCCGGTTGCGGCGTCTGCATCATGGTCCACTGTTGCGGCTGCTGCTGCCCGTCCCCCATAGCCGCCGGCGATTGCATCCTCCTACTCCTCTCGAATCTGACAACAAACCTGTTACCTGCGAAGGCTTGAAAACACACACCCTAGAACAGTAAGCTTCCTCCAGCTTCTTCAAACCCTAAATGAAAAACCCTGAAACCCTTCCAGAGCTTCTTTTTCTCTCCACGGAATCATGAAAACCCTAAATAATAGAAAGGAAAAACAAAATCCTCGCCCGCGCCCGCGCCCCCCCCGCGCCCCCCCGCGCAATGCTTCTATTTTTTCAAGAGCCATCTTCTTCACAGCAACAACTGTATCATCACCTAGTGTGCAAACCGTTGAACCCTGATTCCTGACTCAAATGTGGATGGATTTCAGAAATTCAAGTTCCACAAGAACCTCAACAAAGTTTCGTACCAGTAGAATTTCTTGGCAGGTAGCGAAAGCAGATGGAGATCCAAGTATCTGAAGCCAAAGATCAAGGTGCGAGGACGATGCGCGCTCGTTTCTTCCCGCAAATATGCGCAAAGAAGTGCGCGCGACAGAGGTGAGAAGAAGACGAATGTTCCAATCGAGGCCATTCTGACGGTTGAGATCTTTCCAACAGCGGCCTTCGCTGAATCACAGCCCTTCAAGACAACACACTAATCAAAATGTCTAATTAACTAATTCAAATTAAAGTTTGTTTTCAAATTTAAATATATTAGCTTATTTAAATTTAAATTCTTTAAAAATGTCTAAAATTGACCATAGCAAATGCAATAATTCCAAGTTATTTAGAACCCTTCCATTTTGATAATTAATGGTTCAAACTTCAAACTATTTTATTTTTGAATTATATATTTAAAATAATGTTGTTTATTTGTCTTTTATGTGATGCATACCTACTACTTCTTTTGGGCTTAATTACTTTGCTCCTTTTGTAATAACTATTTCATTCTTTTCTCCTACCCACCCACATGAATATGAAAAGGCAAATTAACATGCATTTTTCATGCTCATGTTATGAATATTCAAATAATTTAATAGCTTGTCTCTTTGAGGGTTATATAGTTATTTAATCTTTTTTTCCTCTTCACATGAGAAATCTAATATTAATAATTATAAACTAGAAGGAACCATTAGGAATTATAAAGGAACATACAAGGGGGAAAAAAAAAGGATTTTGCTCACTTTGGAACCTTAGCATTTTATTCATTGTTATATAAAAAAATTATTCAACTACCCCAAAAGAATCAATAGAAAGTTGAAATCTTTTGAAAACACATGAGAATAACACACCTCCAATGGGACAACAATCCAAGTTTTTCTTTTCAATTGTGTGATATTGAAAATTTGGTGATTGTTTTCAATGTAGCAAAATTAATCAAATTTACACTGAAAAAAATAATTTCAAAATCTTCCCAATTTTCCTCACAAAAAAGGAAAAAAGTTGTCAAGATATTCATTGCGCAACATACACAAATGTTTAATGTTTTTGTGTAATTGTAAAATATTCACCAATGCACATTCACCCAAATTCCATCCGTTCCACAAACAATGAATTATGTTGGATGGTCATATTTGTGATTAGTTATCAAGTCATCCTAACCTTTATAAAAAGTGTTGTGTAAAACTTATTGCATGCCAATGCATTTCAAAACTTCATGGAAATAATCATCTCAACTTTAAAGTGAATTTTTTGTTTCCCCATCAATCATGTATGATGGAATTTATGTTGAAAAGATATGTTTTGTCACAACATATGGAAACAAAATTAGAATATAATATGTATTGGCCTTGAAATTGATTAATGAAAATTACAAGTTTCATGAATTTTTAATACATCATAAACATCAATTTCATGTTAAGTTACACTTGATATTTTTCATAAATGTAAGATGTAGTTAAATCAATCCATATGTCAAGGATTAGATAAAAATATATTTGAAGAGGATTATGTGAAGTTGGTAAATAAGAAAATTTGACAATGAACAAAAATTAAATAATTTAATTGCTCAAACAATTTGCAGGACCAAATGGATGCGGCTGTAGAAACAAGAGGACAGTCGATACACTTATGGGCTCCCCGAAGCATTTGGCTCCGAGTTGGTGATATGAAAAATATGGAACAACTGTTTGTAAACGCATGTTTACAAATTATAACCATTTATAAGTGTGCGTGATCCCCATTGTTTCGAGCACTGATTGGTTCTGTGTGACACGGAGATGTAAATTCCTTCAAGTTCTTGCAAATTGCTCATTGAGTTTTAGGGGTGAAGCGATTTTTGCTTCACCCCAATGATGGGGCGATTTTTCGTCCACATTGTTCTTTTGATATTTTGTGTGAGGCGTGGGTGGACACCTCGTGACGAGTTATATGGCATTACAGACTAATCGATCGATCTGGATCTTGATCTGTACGAGCCGATTGGCATTCCCGAGACATCCACCCTCAATTTACAAGTGTGCATGATCCCCTCTTGTCATCGTTTAAAACACTAATTGTTTTTCTATGACAAAGAGGTGTAGATTCCTTCAAGTTCTTGGAACTGTTCATTGGGTTTTTGGGGTGAAGCGATTTTTGCTTCACCTTAAAATGCGGCAGTCTTCCGTCCGCGATAATCTTCACCAATTCATCCTAAACCAATGTCTGCACATAATGATAATTTGGTATTATGTTGACAAACATTTGTTTCGCCAACACTAATAACATATTTGAACCATCAAAAAATATTGCAAAGATATCCGGTGCAGTCACACAAATTTTCTCCGCGGTCTCATAATTCTATGCATGAAAAACAAGTTCAATTTTACAACATGCTACATCATTCACACAAGAGCTTTCTATTCCCAATGAGTTTTTCACTGCACTCCAAAGCCATAATGAGAATAACACCAAATCAAGTTTTGAGAGGGAAACAAATATGGATGATGGTGTAGGGCTGATATTTTAACACCTATACATATTGTTAGCTTTGCTCAAATAGATGTTTGTGAAGGCATCGTGGTTACAATGGAAAAGCAAAATATCAATAACGCCGACTTTGTCAAACCCACCTTAACCCTGCAGACACACGAAATTGAATTTTTGGTGTCGGTGATTTTACCCGACACAACATCCCTTCAATATGAGAGCGTTCAAATTCATGCATATAGCAAAGATGTTTGGTACATGTGCTTATTTGGTTACGTTGTTGGAACAAGTTCGCACATATATGGAATTGAACTTGCCCAGGTGATCCAACTATTGTGCTCCCTTCGCCTCTTAGCTCCTGCAAAACAGTGTAGTGCGGGAGCTGAAAGATGAAAAGAACATGGGTTCCATGTGTACAACAAATTCCGGATGCACACACTTCAAATATTTTGGAGTTGTGCAAACCAATATACCCTGAACTAATGTTTACACATTATGGTAATTTGGTATTGTGTTGACAAACATTCATTTCGCTAACACAGATAACGATTTTGAACCATAAAAAAATACTACAAATATATCAGGGGGGGTTAACCAAAAATTTTAAGAAATATTGGCGGCCTTCCCATCGGCTGCAGGAAATTTCTCTTTCCAAAACAGTTCGTCACCATTGTTTTCCTCGCTTTTGTCCTTATCATCAAATTAATTTCTTCTCAATTTTTGCATTTGTTTCTTTCTAGATTTGTTTGTTTTGGCTTTTTATTTTTGTTTAACTAGAAGGGGGCATGGGAAACCAGCCACTCTTAGCGTCCCAACCGTTAAAGTTTACTTCCAACTTAAATAAGCAACCCAAGGAGGAGATTACAAGATATCTAAGGGGGAATATCCAAAGCTGGATTCATTTTTTGTGATGGGCAAATAAAAAATGCGCATGAAAAAAGGAAAAAATTGAAATTTGGGGCTCCCCACAACTAATTGTTATGAGTCACCATATACTTCGATTTCATACCCGGGCACTCACGAATGATTAAATCAAGGATAACAATCATCCACAAAAAGGACTTAATCATTTTTATAAAAAAAAAAACCATGTGATGCAACGATCACAAACGTTTTTAGAAGAAAGGACAGCCCCAACATAAAAGCATAAATATGTTTCCCTCCCCCAAAATAGAAGCAGACTTTGTCATGCTTCCTCGGGGCACCCCTTTCACAACTTACATGTATAGAATTTAAACCACGGCGAAAAGAATATGGGATTAAAAGGAGACGCTATTGAAAACATATCAGGGAACAGCTTAAGAACAGATTAGGATTAAACAAAGAACAAAAATCTCCCCCCCTTCCGCATAAGCACAGGTGCAGACGCAATTTTTTTAATGTAAAAATCTCAGAAATAGCCATAGGATGAGGCCACCACCAAAATATGTTTGGAATATGGGGGCTTCCCATGACATAGAAATCAAAACATGGTTCCTTCCCAAAATAAAAACATGTTTTGTGATGTTTCATTTTGACCCTTCCCCTCTCTTTCGTACAATTTAAAATGAGGGGTTATTGATAATGCCTTACGAAATACATGGGGAACGTAGAGACACCTGACCCCCTCCAGAAAGAAACTATACCACACTAATCCTTCCGATGGGCCACATAAATAATTTACTTCCAAAATGGTGGGTCACCGATTCTAGCCTAGATAGACACCCCCATTATAGACCGAAGGTAATTATCAATCATCGTACTAATTAAAAAGGGGTGCAGTCATAGTTTTTTCCTCCAAAAAGAATCACATGGATGAGCCAAAGAATATTTCTAGAACCTCGAGCAGTCCCCAACATAAAAGATTAGGCCACAATTAATTTTTTTTAGAACATTGGGGCATTCCCCAACATAGAAGCCCAAAATAAAAATCAAGTTCTTCGAAAGGACCCTAGTGGTTGGTCATATTTTGCGCAATAAAAGTATGGATCAATCATTAATACGTCCACATGTCATTTGATATGTGAACATAATATGTGATAATACTTGTTTGTAATTCATTATGTCATTATAGTAGACATGCAAAATGTTTTGCACACAAATTTTTTTTGTAGAAAACATGAAACAAACTTAATGCAATCTCACTTCACATGGACCGGAAAAACAATATTGTAACATCGTAATTCACATAGGTAGAGAAAAGGGGGAACATTACATAACATTTTAATTTTCGGGAGTGGACATAGTAGGAACATTCTTTCTCATGGATGGGTCTATGAAAGAAGCCCAAGACCCGGATTTTTTTTTATAAGCAATACGAGCGGGAGGCAAGCCCGAAGCGGACGAATACAAATGATGTTTTGTTTGGGGCGTGGGTGGACGCCTCATGACGAGCTGTATGGCATTATAGACCAATCGATTGATCTGGATCTTGGTCCGTACGAGCCGATTGACAATCCCGAAGCGTCCACCCTCGATCTACAAATGTGCATGATCCCCTTGTGTCATCGTTTCAAGCACTAATCGTTTTTCTGTGATAGGGAGATGTAGATTCCTTCAAGTTCCTGAAACTATTCATTGGGTTTTTTTGGGGTGAAGCGATTTTTGCTTCACCCAAAAGATGCGACAGTCTTCCGTTCGTGACAATCTTCTAATGTTTTGTTTAAGGCGTGGGTGGACGCCTCGTGACGAGTTATATGACATTACGGACCAATTGATCCATCCGGATCTTGGTCTATACGAGCCGATTGGCATTCTCGAGGTGTCCACCCTCGATTTTCAAATGTGCATGATCCCTTCGTGTTATCGTTTAGAACATTGATCGCTTTTCTGTGATAGGAAGATGCAGATTCCTTCAAGTTCCTGGAACTGCTCATTGGGTCTTTGGGGTGATACGATTTTTGCTTCACCCCAAAGATGCGATAGTCTTTCGTTTGTGATAAACTTTTGATATTTTGTTTAGGGCATGGGTGGACACCTCGTGACGAGTTATATAGCATTACAGACCAATCAATCGATCTTGATCTTGGTCTGTACAAGTCGATTGACATTCCCGAGGCATCCACCTTCGATTTACAAATGTGCAAGATCCCTTCGTGTCTCCATCTTTTTGAATTCCATAGGATGAATCTTTGAATGAATCTTCTTCTCTCTTCATAACAGAATGCTATCGAAATCCACAAGAAAAAATGGAAGTAAATACAAATAACACAAGCAGCAAAAAGAGAAGAGTCGACAATTTTTGAAGTTAGGAACTCCAGGAGTGGTGGTCTTGTGGAACACAGGCTGGATCAATTGCAGTTTGGGACCCTTCAGTGATTGGGTGGGCCCCGGAGAAGGGGAGGGAAATAATAACCCATCAGTCATAAGAAAAATTCAAGTAGCCACAAATAATACTATAAGGGGGAATGGTTGCGTGAGTCAGGTTCGTGGGCTCGTTCCCTTTGGCTCACCTCCCCTTTCATATGTTTTTTTTTTAACGTAATGGCAGGGCCACAATGTGACGCATGCCTTGCGTGTCATGTTTTGTTTGTCGATGACAACGAACATGTGTCGTGTGGATAAACCTTAGCTGAATTGTGTCATGGATGAAATGGAACCCGTAAAATGCAATTTGGTCCCATGAATGAAGATTTGATGTGCAAGGTATTGGTTTATAATACAAACATCGGTCGCGAGAATGAAAACTAATATTAAATTATTGGTAACATATTGGGGGAAAATTGGTGTTTATCTAAAGAATATTTATTTCAATTGATGTCAAATTAATTTCTTTAAAAAATTATTTAAATATTTGTATACGAGGGCCCAACAGAATGGGTAGCCGATGTTTGAGTCCTTCTGAAACTTTTCAGTTGCACAACTCAAAACGAATTAAATCGTAAGTACTGCATTGCCTGCCCCAATATGGGTCTTCACCTCAATGGTTCAACCTGGATTGTCGAAACCCGGGGGAGCGAGGTTCGATTCCTTGCACCCCTGGTCCTCCTACTCTTATTTGAGCTCCGGTTCGTCGATCAACCTCTCCCCCGTGTCGCGCCCCCCTCCCTCCCTCTTCTACTTGCGATTAGGTAGATTTTGTTATTTTTTGTCAAGCCCCCCTCCTTTTCGCCCTTTTCTGATTGGACTTTCTATCAGTCGAATTGTTTTTTTTGTTCCGATGTTTTTTTTTCCTAGTGGTTGAAAGTGTTGGACTTTTTCCCTCCAATAGACGTGGAAAGCCCATGGTCCGCTTTATTAGACCCCTTAAAATGTTTGGGATATACATGTGGACCACCCAAGGATTTTTTTTTTGTCTGTTTATGTTTAGTGAATACATTTAATAGGGTATAAATATTTAATGTTGTGTAAGGACGTATTATGTTTTGGGATTGTAATCATTTGCATTTTTTTAAAGCAGGAGTATTGTAGGACTCCTGCCCACCAAGGATGTTCATTGCTTGATTAAACATGATAAAAAATTCGTGCCATATAAAATTTACCCTTTTTTTTTCCTGGGCTTTAATGACCCAACACTCACCCGTGCACTAGCCACAAATTTCGTTTTAGGGTTCAAGGTGGACAAATTTTTTTTCCCAAGGAAATTAAAGAATAGCTCGGAGAAAATGGATAAAACATACTTATCAAATTGAAAATCTTTACCATTAAAAAAATATATAATATGGATTTGTATGGAACAACTTAAGCTGTATCACAAAATTAATCAAGAATTATTTTTTATAGTCTACTTTATTGGACCCCTCAAATGTTTGGGATATACATGTGGACCACCCAAGGATTTTTTTTTGTATGTTCATGTTTTGTGAATAGATTTAATAGGGTATAAATATTAATGCTTTGTAAGGATGTATTTTGTTTTAGGATCGTAATCATTTGCATTTTTTTAAAGCAGGAGTATTGTAGGACTCCCACCCATCAAGGATGTTCATTGCTTGATTAAATGAGAAAAAAAGTTCCTGCCATATAATTTTATTTTATTTTTTTCCTGGGCTTGAATGACCCAACACCCACCGGTGCACTAGCCACAAATCTCATTTTAGGGTTTAGGGTGGACAAAATTTTCTCCTGGGGAAATTAAAAAATAGCTAACATGCAAAGATTAAATTGAAAATTCATAATTGAACATGGATTTTGCACATTTCAAATTAAAAATTAAAACCATTAAAAGAAACGTCTACACATTAAAGGAAAACAATAAAATGTGTTTTATGACTACATATGTAACAACTCCTTTTTTTATTTAACGTTTGTGTCTTTATAAATAACAATTTAATCTTTAGAGGAAAAGACATGCATTTCACATATTGACTTTTCTCACATTTGTTCACCAAACAACTTGGAATATGTAAATGCAACCGCCATCATTAAAGTCTCACGTGTCACCATCATCATTATATTTGAAAATTTATAAAGGTCTTCCCAATTAACTTTTAACCATTTCTTTTCACCTAGTTTTTTCATCTTGTCCCAAGCACCTTCCACCGATGTAACAAATGTGTGTTCCCCTTTTCTCATGGCATATGTTTTACATTATTTCTTATGGGCATTAACCATAATTTTCCAACAATTTTTCATGCAAAATAACCATTAACATCACAAATTTCGCAAGCCATGATTTGGGCAATAGTAATCATGCAAAATTTTCTTTTTTCATAAGTTCTTATAATCTAAACATGAATGTCGTGCATCTAAAACATCTAGAAAGCACATATATTATGTAGGATGCAAAATTTTACTATGGACCAATTTAATTTTCACCTTCAAAAGTTCAAACCAAAAATTAATACATAATACATAACTAAAAAAAATAAATGATCATCACGTACCTAGTCCACATTATATCATCAATCACACTTGATTATGGAAAAGCTTCATCTAATGTATGGATGAAAAAAAATTTGATTTTACATATTTTTAGTATATAAAACTTCCATCAAATTTATGGATGAATGTTTTATTTTATCATTAAATTCTTATCAAATATATTTTGAGTTTTAAAAAAATCATATATGATTTATTTGGGTTTTAAAAGTAAGACAAGTTATATAAATTATGAATATGTAATTAATTCATATTTCTACCTTTATATAATTATACACTGATAGTTTAATAAAAACTCCTTGTTTAATAACAACTTAAAAATTTTCATTACTTAAAAATTTTCATTTTATTATTTTTAAATGATTAAATTTTTTTATCCAACCGCATTTTTAATGGGAGAACATTTTACAACTTAAAAAAGATCATAATCATTATCATAACATAATGTACTATTGAACATTTATTTATTATTTAATATGAACATCATTATTTAAAAAAAAACTTAAGATTTTTCATGTAGAATCTTAAATCTCCTTCATGGGTGGTGAAAGCCCACATCTCCTTTCGGAGTGATGAAAGCCAAGATGGTGGGTAGCAACCAACACCAATGGGTTGTGTAATTGAACAAAAATTTGTTATGGGAAATGCAAGGTGATGGGATTAAATGTTTGTTTCCAACATTCATTTGGATAAAGGGTGAAGGTACATTTCCTACTACATAAGTTCTTCAATGACACATTTTTTTTGCTCAACAAACCCTAAGACATGTATATACATTGAAGTTATTCCAACCAAGAATGTGGATACCATGAAATAGTATAGTATGAAATCATGACAAAAGTGTAGAGTATTGTGCAAACTTGCCTTTGCTTGGAAGAAGAAAAAAAATTGGTACCCATGAATCCTCACCCTCCTTCACAAGACTGATTGTCCTCCTCCTCCTCCTCCTCCTCCTCCTCCATCATTCTCTCCAACAACCTACCACAATTTCCATCTTGTTGAAATTTCTGCAAAACTGAAGCGACAACATTATCATCATCATCATCATCATGGAGAAGAACATCTATTTGCAAAGGCATGATGATGATGCTCTTGTGGTTTCAAGAATTCAGAAGATTGCAAAGCTCATATACACAAGAAGAATACAAAGAGGACTAGAGCATTATGATGCTCTTGTAGTTTCAAGAATTCAGAAGATTGCAAAGCTCTTACACATAAAAGTAATACAAAGAGGATTAGAGCATGATGACGCTCATGTGGTTTCAAGAATTCGGAAGATTGCAAGCTCTTTCACATAAGAAGACGAAGAAGAAGAAGAGGATTGGAGCAATGATGGTGTTCTTGTGGTCTCAAGAAGTTGGAAAATTGCAAAGCTCTTTCATATAAGAAGAAAAAAAGAAGAAGAGGATAGGAGAATGATGATGCTCTTGTGTAGAGAAGATTGCAAAGCTCTTTCACACAAGAAGAAGAAGAAGAAGAAGAAGATTGATGGAGGATTTGCAGGCGTCTTATATGTGAATGTACTGCAGATCCATTGAGAACGTGGAAAGCTTTTGTCCATTATGCTCAACAACAACAACAACCAAGCTCAATTTCATTACAGCAGAGTACAAGAAAATTACAAGCTCTAGAGAATTGGCGAGAACAGCATTTTGCACATTCAAACATCCGCACGCAAGAGCTCGCTCCATCGACATTGTTGTTTGCGATTTGCTTCTGTGAACATTATTATCGTGGCCGTCTGGAAATTCAATGGAAGTTCTATCTCGTGTACCTACGCGCGCGCGGAAGAAGAAGTGTTTTTTGTCTAGAGTAGTAGTGGCAGCAAAGAGGCAGGGAGATCTTTACAGTTCTATTAGGGTTGTTGCGTGAGAGCTCTGTGTGTGTTTGTGTCGGAATTGGCGCATGGCTGCAGTTGTTGTCTGCCATTCTTCTTCTTCTTCTTCTTCTTCTCTCGGGCGATTCGCTTCTGTGACGCGCTCCGTCGATACAAGCCGTCCGCGGTGGACGTTCTGCGTCACTACTACCGTCAAGCTCCGATTCAATCGATCTCTTACTGGTACAAAACACGTCTTGCAATTGCTTCTGTCAAGCATCCAATTCGCAAAATATTTGCTCCACGAAGGAAGACAAGCTCTGACACATACATACACTTGTTCCGCTTGTTTCTTCGCAACTTTGCACACAGTCCGTCTTTTTTTGTTTTGGTTGTCGTGCAGGAGTTGTTGCAAGCATGGCGCCGACGACGACAACAGACAGCCACGACAGCAGTGATGCGAGGCCAGATCTGGATGTCCGAGTGATCAGCTCCAATGCGCGTAACAAGGAGAGAAGCTTGCGGACGGAGCTCTATCCGCACATCAAGTCCTTCAATTCGGGATACCTGCCAGTGTCGAAGCTTCACACACTATACTGGGAAGAAAGCGGCAACGCGACTGGACAGGTGAGTCGTCTTCTTGTGCACGATCAAACAAAGGAAATGGACCAGAAAAAAAGGTACCTAGTGTTGTGCAGATGGAACAGCTATCTCCGTCTCTGCGACGAGAAGATTTGCTTCTTGAGGAAGTGTTTTCTTTCCTTTGCCATTGCAAGCACAATCGCGAGTCTGAACGAAATCGGATCCTTTGCGATTTCTAGCACAATCGTGAGTGTGAAAGAAATCGGATCTCTATCCAACAAAGTGTTCTGATAGATTTCGTGTTTTTGCAGGCTGTTGTGTTCCTTCATGGAGGACCAGGAAGCGGGACAAGCAGTGGAAACCGACGATTCTTCGATCCCGACTTCTATCGCATCGTTCTGTTCGACCAGGTGAGGGAGGATCTTGTTGTTGTAGGTTAAAATAGAGGTTTTCAGTTCTCTTTTTAAGAATCTCCTCCTTTTGCTTGGTAAGGAGGAGGTTTGCTCAGAATTCTTGGAAACATTCTGCTGCTGCTGACCATCTGTAGAAGGATGCTGCTGTTATTCTCTACTGCCAGTCTTTTCTCAAGGTGCTTGAATAGCAGTAGGTGAGAAATAATTGGATTGCTGGACAGAGGGGTGCAGGGAGGAGCACGCCACATGCATGTGTGGAGGAGAACACTACCTGGGATCTTGTGAATGACATGGAAAAGCTTCGAGAGCATTTACACATCGAGAGATGGCAGGTCAAATCATCAATTCCAACAACCAACCCAATTGTGTTTTACTTCATCAATTTGGAAAGTAGCAGTTTCTTGATTCTCACAGAGAGAGAGAGAGAGAGAGAGAGAGATGTTTCTCTGGTAAGAATATCCTGAGTTCTTTTATCATATTGAAAGGAAGGAATATATGGGAAACAAATGCCAGTGAAAGCTTACAAGAAGAAAAAGGAGTTGGTGATTGTTCAGACCTTTTTGGAGCTGTGAAAACAGCAGTTTTTTACCTAAATAAATAAATTTCCAGTGCAAGAGGGAGACTTATTCCAAATTACTTAACTTTGTTTCCCTGAACTCTGGAGATTGAAGGATTTTCTTTTTCGCAGGTCTTTGGTGGATCCTGGGGAAGCACCTTGGCTTTGGTGTATACACAATGTCATCCTGAGAGGGTAAGATATGCAATGTTGAATCTGTTGTTCAGTCCTTCCCCCCCTTATGTCCATCTTCTTGGTATCATTCTATGCTTTCTTAAACCTTGAAGAGTGTCCCAAAAGTGGCGCTGAAGTGATCATCCAGAACCCTAACTTGTTTGCTTGAATCCTGAAACCTCAACGTGTTTGACCTAACCCTAATTCATTGCACTTTGTGGTGTATTCTCACTGATCCAAAACTGATGTAGATTCACCATGGTGGCATTTGCTGGTGTATGTATGTCTGGTTTTTGTTTGGAATGGGCCATAGTTGTGGGTCTTTGGTTCTACACTGAACCCTTTTAGCTACACGGAACCCTTTTAGCTTCTGAATTGTTTTGTTCATTGAAAATTCTGTGCTGCACAGGAGCAATGCATCAGCCACTTTAGCACTCATTGAACTTCTGTGTATAACTCATTTGTTCGTTTGTGTGGTAAGTTTCTTGGAGATATTCATTTTTCTTTTCTCACATCTCCAAATTTTGTGAATGCTGTGATATTTACAGGTCACGGGTGTGATTCTGCGGGGCATCTTCTTGTTGCGAAAGAAGGAGATTGACTGGTTTTACCAAGGGGGTGCATCTGCAATTTTCCCTGATGGTAAAGATTGCTCTCTGTGACAGATATTTGAAACCGGATACTACTTGCTTGGATTGTTCTATTTGGACTTCAAGTGGCAGAAAAAGTAGAACTGTCTACAACATGGTTTGCTGGTAGTTGATTTGTGAGATGAATGAGTGAGTTTGTCATGTGGGACTGGGTATGTGTTGTTGGTGCAAGGGGGCATGTAGCTTGGGAGCCGTATTGTAACTTTATTCCTGACAATGAGCGCAATGACTTCGTAACAGCCTACAGCAAACGCCTTAATAGCCCGGATGACTCTGTCCAGGTTATCTTAGGCCCATCATGACATTCACTACCAGCAGAATCATCCCAGTATATTTTTCCCTGATTTCAGTGGTCTTATGATTTCCCTTGCTTAACTTTTGGGATTGGCATGCTGATTAATGGGTATGGGAACCGATTTTTTCCAGATCTCAGCAGCAAAAGCTTGGACAAACTGGGAGATGGCTACTTCATATCTTGTGCCTAATGAAGAATCTCTGAAGCGTGGCGAGAATGATCAATTTGCTCTGGTATGATTTGCATTTCTTGGGGTTTTTTCTTCTTATAAGAGGATTTACCTTGGGATCCTATTGGCTACCACAGGGTTCTGCACTCTTGCACACATTGATTCAAAGGTGCTGAAAGTTGATACTTTTGAGGATGTGCAGAGGCAAATAGCTCATGGGGTTGGGTGAACAAGTGCAGGCCTTTGCACGAGTTGAGAATCATTACTTCAAGAACAAGGGGTTTTTCCCAACTGATTCATTTCTTCTTGACAATATGGACAAGATTCGACACATTCAAGCTGTGATTGTCCAGGTTAGTTGGCAAATCCCCAAAATTCTGGGTGAGTGGGTCCAGATGTTCCATGAAACATGTTCAACATGAAGCTGAATGAAAAGTACATACCTGATCTCTATTCAGGCTTGGCCTCTGAGCAGTTGTATTTGTCTGCTTCCTGCTCCTATTTCTCAAAATGTTTGCTCTGGTCTATCCAATCATGTGGTCTATAGCAATAGAACTATCTCACAGGTACAATGTCTTTGGATAGACATTATTCCTTTATGAACTAAGAGGTTAGAGAGTGCATCTCTCCATTGAGTTGTAAAGTAGCTGATCCTAAAACCCACTTACACTAAAGGTGGAGTAAATGTCATGTCAACTGGTAGGTTAAGTGATTGGGCCTGGTCAATAATTCCGTAACAAACTATGGTCTTAATAGCTAACTTGTGTAAAGGTTTCTTTACCTCTTTTGCAGTTGTACTAAAGTGGAACCTATTATGCAGGGTCGGTATGATGTGGTGTGTCCACTTATGTCAGCTTGGGATCTTCACAGGGCATGGCCTGAAGCAGACTTCAAAGTATGTGCTCAGAGTTCTTCTCACTTGCAGACGTCATGTTAATATCAGAAGTTTGACACTCATACTGGTTGATACTATATTGTGTGTCATTTGTTTACAGTAGTGTTTGGGTCACCAGTGTATCCAGACTGCTTTTGACATTTTCCTTTGAGTGCTCAAAGTGAACACTTAACCAAAGCCACCAACCATAGAGTTGACTTCACTGGGTGTTAGATTTCTCACATGACAGATTGGATAATATGTTTTGTTTTGGCATATTCCTGCACATTTGTGTCCCTTTGCCCTATTTTGATGTCATCTTGTGCTGTTTGTGTAGATCTCAAGCGAATTGACATTTTGTTTTTCAAATCTGTCTCTGTTTTTGTGAAGCTTGTTCCAACAGCAGGCCACTCTGCAAATGAGCCAGGCATTGCAGCAGAGCTTGTGGCTGCCTGTGAGCTCCATAAATATTACTTGCAAAAGGGCAACTGAACATTACCACTGCCAGGGTGCAAATCTGACGATGATACTCGATAAACAGACAGACGTTACTGGGTTTGTGTGAAGTCCTGTAAAGAAATTGCTATTGCCAACTTTGCTGCTATTTAACAGCTTAGTAATTCTTGGATACTATTTAATATTTTCCATTTTGCACCTGGGCTTATGATTAGTAAGTTGATGGGCTGATTATCACAAAGTTTGTAAATTGTGAATGTATGTTACTTGACTAGGTGTGGAGCGCCTGTTTGGCAGCAGTTGAAAGAGTAACAATTTATTCTTCTTAGACTTGTTCCTGTTTGCTCCTTTTTGCTGTTCAATCTGCTGTTGCAGATGATAATCAGATAGCATATGCTAGCAGTTTGTACAGTTTCAAAATTCAAGAGCTGCAAGATCCTGTAGTTCATCTTATTGTCTTTCAAAACAACCTCTTTGTAGATTTCCATTCTGTACAATCTGCAGGACCAAAATGGACAAAAGGAAATAAGTCCGCACTGAATTCATGATTCAGATGCTTGTTAACCTCTTGTGTGTGTGTGTGTGATGATAGTCACAATATGCTTCGAATGTTTTATATCTGGAGAATGGAGCTTTGTACTTAACCAGTCTTTTGACCCTGTTCTTTCTTTCCTGTTGATTCCTTTCTTCATCGATTGAAATCTGCATTGGTAAAGGAGAAGCTGGATAGATTGTCTTACATCTTTGATTGAAGAGAACAAAGAGACTGCTATTGTTTTTCAGATGTCACTGAAAGTGAGCAGTTGAAAGGGAGGTGCCCTTTTTGCTTTCAGGAAGTTGGAAGCCTTATAAGAGTCTTCTGCCCTTGTTGCATTGCTTGCCACAATGGCATCATGGAAAGACTCTGCCATGTTCCCTGGAGGAGGATTTGTTGCAGTTTTACATCAGGAGGACAAGAATTTGTTGCAGTTTCTCTCAGAGATGTCTGTCCTCTTCTGTCTCTGAATGGAGTTCTGCGGATCCGCCTTCTTCCTCATTGAATTTAGTACCTAAAGGTGGACCCACTGCTCAAGCTCCCTGTGCATTGATCATGTGCCTCCCTAACACAACTTGGAGGAAGAAAAACATCCTGAGGATTTCTGCCTCATACCTTGTTTATACTTTAGAGGGTGAATCTAAACACTTACCTTCCTACCATGTTCAATCTCTTGCTGATTTCGATCCCTTCCACTTTCTTCCTTTATCTTCGTCACTAGATAGAAGATATGAATTGCAACTCTCAAGTTACTGTCATCAAACAAGGACCCACATCCAGGAATTGAAGCTCAACTGTTTGTTGTTTTGTTTGTATCTGCAAGTGTCCAAGTTTCTCTAGGTGGATTAGGAGAACCCAGGGTTTGAGGTTTGTGGATTCTTTGAAATCTGGTTTGAGGTTTTGCAGATTCGTTGACAACTTGTTTCCTGGTTCTCAGAGCTCTGATTTTCAAGTGAAAGTGTAAGCAAGGATTTGGAACAGTTATCTAGCTTGTCATGGTGTGTTTGGTATTCTGGGTTTTAGGGGGTCATTTCTGGTTCCAGTTGAGATTGACTTTGGAGTGGCAGTGATGGTGCAATGATCTGTGTTTCAGAGCTCACTTGTGGTGGTTTCAGTTGAGTAAAACAGAGTGTTCAATTGAGGAGAAATCCTCTTGAGCTTCTTGTTAAGTGTATTTCTGGACTTGAGCAAATCAGCTGCCACACACACAATGTACACAAAAAGGGGGCACATTCTTTGCAGGCCTTGGCCCAGGAGAAGGGGGGAAGAAGGTGATGGTCTATCCTCGTCTAATGACATGGAGGAAAACAAGGTGGAGCCTCCAGCAATGACACCAAAGGAGGCTATCTATGCGGAGGTGCTGGTGGTCATCAGTGGAGGCAAGGAAGGTGTGCCAGCTGATGGTGGAAATTTGATGCATTTCCGAACTAAAAGGGCATTGGCTTTTCCAAACAGCCAGGCTGCAATTTAAGATCAGATATCAATTCTAGGACCCAAGGTAATCTGTTCATTTCTATCCTCAATTTTCTGGATGATCCTTATAGTTCTTTCTCTTTCAGGATATGTTTAGGTTTCAGCAGGCCCCCAACTCACTACCCTCTATTTCTAGGTCTCAATAGGCTTTGGCTTTTTATTACATAGTTTCTATGTTTGTGCTTGTAGGTGAATGGGATGTCAGGGTTGAAGCTCTGAAAACACAGGTGGTGCAAAAGAAGAGTACTCTGCATGAGTGGGAAAAAGAGCTGATTGGAAAGCAGGAACAGCTGCATGAAGGGGAGCAAAAGCTGAATGAGCGTGATGAGCACATTGTCAGGATAGTCAATCACTGAAGAAGACTAAGAAGACTGGAAAGTTGTGCATGCTGCCTTCTTGGAAAAGGACCAATTAACACTGAAAAGTGGGCTAGAAGAAGCAATTATAGAACTTGAGAAGGTGCAGGAATCACTTTCCTTTGAGAGAAAGGAGCTTGAGAATGTGAAGGTGGCTATTGAAAAATGAGGAGCTGGGATCTGTGAGCTGGAAGCAGCCATTACAAACAGGGAACATGGTTATAGAAGTGGAGGACAGGAAGCTCTTACCAGACTTAAGGCTTCATGAAGTGGAGAATCTCGAAAAGGTAGTGTGGGTTCAGCGCAAGAAGTGAGAATCTGAACACCAGATGCTCATAAGACTGAATGAGGAGATTAGGAGGGAGAGATTGGAATTGGAGAGGGTCCAAAAGAAGCTCAAATGATCATAACAGTGAATAAAGAGGTTAGGAGGGGGAGAATGGAATTGGAGAGGATTCAAAATGAGATCAAAATTGAGAAGGACCCACTTGAAGATGAGCACGAATGTTTTAGGGAGGAGAGTAAACTGGACCAACATCAAGTTGAAGAGAACTGGGTGAAGGTGTGGAAAGACTGAGAGTTGGAGAAAGAGAAGATGGATGAGTGGAAAAAAAGTTGAAAATGAGATGGGCAGAATTGTTGTGAGCTTTCAGCAGGAGGAGATGCTGAGCAAGGAGTTCCAACATAACATTGAGAATTTGGCAATGAAACTTCCCACTGAGAGGGAAGCCTGAAGAAAGAAGTGCATCTGCATTGAGAGACAGAAGCTGCAAACTGAAATTGAGAGAGAAGACTGTGCAAGAGAGTGAGAAAGCCTGAAGCTAAATTACAGAACAAAGACAGAAGATTGCTTAATAGCAGATAGAAGAAATGAGAGTTACTGGAGGTGGAAAGATAAGACATAGCTGAGGTAAAGTTGCAGCTGATGCAAGAGTTTGAGGAGATTCAAGACCACGATTGCTTTGTGGATGAGGAACCGGTCTACAAATCCATCTATTTGGACCCAGTAGGAGAATGCCTGTCTCTGGACCAATCTCCATACCATCTGTATTTTGCTTTTTGGATGAAGGAATCATCATGGGAGTGCAGAGGAGGGAGTTTCAAAAGGCAGCTGATGATAGTTGACTTCTTGTCCACCCACCATCCAGCATAATGGGTGTGATTTTTTACTCTGGGATGCTGTAAGTTCTCTGCCTCCTTTGGTGCAAAAACTACTAAGTAAAATACCCAAGTTTTGGAGATAGATCAGACACAAGAAGAGTTCCATATTGTACCATTTGTCTACATATTGCACCACCTTACCTGAATTGTCTGTAACTCCATCTATTACATGTAACTTGTGAGGTGATTTGACAACTGGGTTGGTTGGTATGTCTCAAATGATTGCTTGATTTTTGTGGGAAAAATATACTTTCCCAGCTATGTGTGCAGGGATCAACGATGGGGTTTTGCAAGTTGGTTGGATGCAGTATATATACTGAATGACACTTTGCTTCAAGGATGGAGCACCCAGCAAGTGACAGTACCCGAGTGAGAAACCTAAAACCCTTTGAACATGTTATTTAGTACTGCATTGTTGTGAGGTGATGAGGCCCTGTAGAGTCAGCAAATTTGTCGACCTTGATAGGCTGTCTCCACAACAAGTGTATTCTTGCAATTGTTCAAATCCTATTGTCATTGGGAAGCATTTGTGGGTGTTCCATGTTCTTGAAATTTAATTGTGTGTGGACCATGGAATCAGGTTCAACCTGGAAATTTATCATTTTATTCAATTGATATAGATTATAGTATATCTATAGGGGGGGGGGGGAAGGAGGGGTTCTGCTGGAAGGCAACATGAAGCCAATCAGGTGAGGGACAGGATCACTGAGGGCTGAAGGTATATTTGGGAGGGGGCAAAGTGGGCAGCACGACTAATCCTGATGCAATTGGCTGCTTTTCATGTCTGATGGGTCGTCTAAGACATTTAAAAATTTCACAATATGACCAAATGTACTATGAGTTGACCTCCAAAAAGCTGCCACATGGTCTAGAAGTGAGATGAACCCATGTTGCCTACAAAGTAGCAAGAATCTGTGCTTCTTGGGCTAATGGGTTGATGGTTTCACCTTCACAAATAGATGGTTGTGGGATATATCGTATAAGTCTAGGTGCAACCATTTTTTTCCCATTTGTTCATTTAGTTGAACCAATGGATTCGACCTCAGTTAATTACTTGGATTGTTTTGTGCTTTTGGAATTGTTGAATGAACACAAGAATGTGAACAGTTTCAAAAGCTTTTAAAAACATTGTGGAATTGTGTCAATCATGTAACCGATTTTTGTGCTGAATAATACGGAATATTTTCGAGATTAAAAGAAGAATAACATTTAGTAAAGCAATTAAGAGACTTTAATCAATAATTAATATAGAATTTATCAACATTGTTATGAAAAAGACAATGATATGTGATGGATAAGTGATGGTTATAAAACTGTTGCTTTGTTACATTGGATTAACTTTGATGAATCACAAACTTTATTCATCCCTTCGAGTTCAAAATGAAAGTATCAAGCCCATATGTTTGACTTGGTGGAACTCGAAAAAGGGTGGAAATGCATTGGTTTTTAAATTGGAAACTTGTCACATTCCTGCTAAAAAAAATTCTTGTAGTTTAATTAACATAGATGGTTGTGGATAAATGCAATTTAATGGCCCCAAGTATTTAAAATTTACCAAATAATGGGTACCAATATGTACTGGAAAATGGGTTGCCCATTGATTTATGAAGTAAGGTAGTTTGTTTTGTTTTGTAGTTATGAGATCCTGGGATGCTTCAGATTGTGTTCTTGGTGTCTTTGGAAAGCTCTTGATGAGAAGGGGTGCATGGGCTTGGTTCCATGATGTTTGGACTTGTGCGCAAAAGTTCTTGAATATTGAATGATTTCTTCATGGAAATTAAAATTAAATCATAGCTGAAAATTTTGGGGCAATTGGAATGTGCCTTTGGTGTTGTTGGAAAGATCTTGACAAGGAGGATTTAATGGAATTTACTTGGTAAGATTTGGATTCAAAATGTGGGAGATATTGATTTAAAAGTGATTTCTGCTGCCGAAAATTCAAATAAATTCCAAAAAAACCAGGTTTTGGAAGGAAAAGTCAGTTGAGAATGTTGTAACACCTCAAGGCTTACCATTCAATTCAAGCATGATTTTCATTTCATATTTGGCTGTTCAAAAAATCAATACGGACATTGCAAAGCAATGTTCACATGTTGAGTTTCCCTATTTTGTAATGGGCTCACCCTTGGGCCAAAGGCATAGGCCACACCAGTTGTAGATTATTCTAGTCTTGGGCAAGCCTGCCTCTTGGTGAGCTGGTTAGGGCATGGCTTGGGCGGGTGCACTTGGCATCCATAGTACCTTGGCAGCTTTGACACTAATTATATTTTCTGTGGAAATGTTGAAAATTTCAATTTTTTTTTTTCAAAAAACAAAATTTTCTGATGGAAAATATAGAATCTTTTGAAATATTTTATTATTAAAAATGGAGTCTTCAAAATTAATAAATTATTTGACAAACATATGATGAAGCTGCCCTTGTACCACACCGACCAAACCATATTTGGCATGAAGCATTTTAAAAATCAAAACCACTAAAATAAAAAAAGAATTATAATTTGGTATCAAGGGCTAGGGGGGTTCCACATAAAGTCATGCTCAACATCAAAATTCCATTTTTCTATGTAAATGAAAATTTTCTTGACAATCCCCAAAAAAATCCCAAGTGGTAGAAGAGTCTAATTGTGTGTTTTGCTAAACAGTCAAGAAGAAAGCCACTTATGAAACACTTACTAGAAACGTACTTAGACTTCAAATATGTGGATTAGGGCTCAACAACAACAAACCAGTTCCAATCTATGTAAGTAAAAAAAATTCAAGTCTTGGAATGCAGGACCAATTTGCTTTCAAAGAACGAAACTTGCACCATAGCATAAAAATTTGATGTAAAGAACATAAGAAAGCTTTGATTTTGTTGATCTTCATTTGCATCATCAAATTTGTGAGGAATGTTTGCTACATGTTAGGCCCACTTTAGGCGATTTAGGTACAGGGTCCAATTTCCTAGGAACCAATTTGGACTGATTTGAAGTAAATTGAATCCTTGAGTTGGATTTGTACCTTGGTCCTTAGCCTGATTCTTGGTTCTCCAAATCAGGAGCTAACCTTTTAGCACTGTCATTTGGTCCAAACCAATTGATTTTCCCTCCAAAACAACAGGTGCCATGTAGGTTTAGCCTCAATTTGCCACTTTTTGGTCTTGGATCCTCGTCTAAAGGTCTTGGGACTAATTTCAAGCTTTCGACCAATAAGATTGCTTGAATTCATTGGTCCATGGACCTTGGACCCTCGTCTAAAGTCGCCTTTAATATTGCGTTGTGAACTCTTGATTCATCAATTGGGAAGTTCAAATTTGTTTCCTTATTTTAAGGTTGTTGATTCGATTCAGTGTTGGTATCTTGGGTAAGTTTGGGTTCACGTTCTAGGTTAGGTTTTTGACATATCCTTGGATCAGGGGTTCAGAATTTTGTTGAAACTAGATTTGAATCCAAACCATGAATGTTCACCAAGTGTTATTTGCATTGTGAATTCTAAGTTCATTATTTGAAAATTTCACAATTTATTTTTTTTAAAAATATTTTTGTTGATTTGAATCTGCTTATTGTTTACAATTTTATGTCCATTTGGGACCAGAGAGTCCATTAGATGAAAGGTAGATCATGAAAGATAGATTGTCCTCTGGTACTGGTAACATGCTACAAACTTGGCCAGGCTGAATGTGTTTGTAGTTTGCATGAGCCCAGCAAGAGTGCTTGTGTGGGTGAGGGACAAGGCCAAACAAAAGCGTTCCTTAACTTTTTGTGTATTTGAATGGACAAGGAGCAAATGCTCTTCATCCTCTACCTTCCCCCGTCAACAAAGTCTCTCAGTGTTGCCAAATTCAAGATATTTTTAGGTTTTAGATTAAGTTTTGAGATATTGACTACAACCAGACCAAAGAGGTTGAGAATTTTGTTGAAACCAGATTTGAATCCAAACCATGAAACCATCTTTTTTGCTGAAACATTTGAACTTTGCAATAATTAATTGGGGACATAGAACATTATTACACACAATGAGGGAGCTATTTAGGTAATTACTCTACTACCTTGATTCTTACAAGATGACAGACAAGGAAGGAAAGGGAAGGGGACAAAACAACTTTAAGCTTGAAGAAAGTGTTTGGATTGACAGCAGTTGTTTTAAAAGTACAGAAACTTTTTAAGGGTTTAAAGACCCAACTCTGTGCACTTTTAATAAATACTACTACCACTTAGAACTGCTACCACTACTACAAAATACCTCTGAACCCAATGATGGAATTTATTGGCCTTGCCTATCATCAAGGCAAGGCAAGGCAAGGCAAGGCAAGGATATTATTGTATTGAGATTCATTATAGAGTATATAAGTAGCTTAATGGGTTTTGGTCCATTTTTCAATATGAGGAGGGTTTTTTGAAAGATGATATTTTTGGCTTGTATTGATTGAAACTTGAGATTAGTTTGAAAGCTTTGAAGCTTGTCAGTTTGGGTCTGCTGCTGCTGCTATTGTTGTGTGCCAAAAACAAAACTTGAGATTAATTCTACAGTTCTATAATAATATCTTGAAGGATTCTGGTTTCTTTTTTTAGAGGATATTTTTGAAGATTGATTATATATTTTTGCATGGGTGAAATATTTGAGTTTTTTCATACTTCTTCTATTTAGTGGAGGTAGGCCTGAGGGCTCAAAACGCAATCTGAAACTTCAGAGAGCCACGTGGTCACAAGCACCTTCACAATAAATTTTTGTTGCCTTAAGATACTTTAAAAATGTAAATGGCAAGGCCACATAGTGTGTAATGGGGTCTGTAACATTTCCATCATTTGTATTTTTAGGGTCTAAACCCTAAAAATACAAATGATGGAAATGTTACAGACCCAATTGAATTCTTTTAATTTAATTCAATTTTTTTGGCTCAGTCTGCAGGCACCTCTCTCTCTGTCTGTCATCACTCCTTCCCCCTAAAGCTAGGCTTGCTTTATGAAAGCTTTTTGTTGCTGTTTGTTAGTTGGCTTGTATGGCAGAGGAGCCAGAGTGAACCAACAACCATTACCAGTGCACAATAATAATAATAACAACAACAACAATAATAACAAGGTATGAATAGTGCATGAACATGAAACACGACTACTTTCCCATTGGGTTCTAGTTCCCTAGCTAATCATGATGGTTAAACTTGGTTGCTTTTTTTTTGCTACCTTCTTACCTACCTACTTACCTAACTACCTAAGAACAATTCAATAATAATAATAATAATAATAGTAATGAACTTAATATTTAATATTTTCAATTTTGTGATGTAGTTGGAACGGCTATCATCCATAACTTGATTTAGCCAAATTTGACTAAAAATATAAGAAATTTTTTTCTAATGCCCATCTACATGCATCTACTTAGTTAGTAGCTGCCAACTATCCTACCCATCAAGAGGCCATAATTTTTATTTTTTTTATTTACAAGATATGTTACCAAGGTTAGGTCACCATGGCAAAACCCAATTCTCAACTCAGTTGGTAGTTCATCTGCAACTTGAGAGAGTCATACATAACATGCTTCTAGTGGGATGGTTGGTTGTGCTGGTGGGCTGTTGCCAGACCTGCCATTATTATAATACATCAGACAAAGACCGTATCGAGATCCAACACCACCACCACCAACTTGGTAGAAATTCTTTCAATAAATTATGAAGAAAAAAAAAGTTGTCACTCAATTTTCTTGGTTTTTGCAAAAATAATACGAGTACATATTTTGTAACATGAAGAAGCACGACCTCAAAAAATATGGGCTGGCCAAAGACCAAAGTGAAGTGAAGGGAAGCGAATGGAAGGGAAGGGAAGGGAAGGGAAGGGAAGGGAAGGGAATGGAATGGAAGTGAAGTGAAGGTGTGTGCACTCAACTCATAGAATTCTTAGTTTTGAAGAGCTTATTTATTCATGTGGCCATAACTCCCAATCACTCAAGCTATTATTGGCTCCAATGTTGTCACAATATAATCATGGCATGTGCTTTGCTTACGGATCTCTCTCTCACATGCACTCTTTACCACCAAGCATAAAAATCGTGTTGTAAGCAAGTTTTTTTTTGTTTAGTTGCTAGTTGTGATTCAAATGAGTACAAGTACGTACATTGCCAAATTTTTTTTGCCTTGCACTACAAACATCACAATCCCATAATGGCTTTGCATGGGATTTTTTCTTTTGCATGCTACAAGTGCCAAACTCCTTAGATTCATGAGAAAATCCCCTTTTGCTAGCTGGGTTGTCCTGAGTCCTATATGGTGTGTGTTGTTCCCTTAAGGTTGAGTTCCGTATTTGTTGTTTTTGAGTGCAAATGTAGGCACAAGTTTTTTTGCACTTTGTACCCGATTGCGGTGAGAATTGAATGCTTCTGAAATTTTCCTTTTTCCCTTCCCATTGTTGGGGTTTTAACTAGTTACTTTCTTCGTTGCACTTTGGACGGTCTTAAGAGTTAAAAGCTTCTAAAACAAAAAACAAAAAAAAGAGTTAAACCCCAAAATTATTCACATCATAAGTAAAGTGGTGTTGGGTGGGCAAGTAGGCCTAACCTCTTTAGATTGTGCTATCACATTGTCATAAGTAGAGTGAGTGCCTTAATGGGCCAAAGTAAATCACCGGCCACCGGCATACCATGTGAGGGATGAATGGTCGGTGGACAAGAAATACCTTTTCCATTCGGTTAGCTAACAACGGTCGTTGTTGGGTTAGCTAACATGAATTATTTCATTGGGTTAGCTAACAAATGGTCGTTAGCCCATTGTTAGCATAAATTTGTTGCTTTTACTACCCGCTAACAAACCCATTAACCCTTTACCTATGTATTAACCATCTATCATGTACATGCATCCACTTACTAGTAATCACTTGGTATCACTTAGAAATCAATATCTCCCACATTCTGAATCCAAATAAATTCCATTAAATCCTGCTCATCAAGATCTTTCCAACAACACCAAAGGCACATTCCAATTCCTCTGAAATTTTCAGTTACGATTTAATTTAATTTTCAGTGAAGAAACTATTCAATAATCAAGAACTTTTGCACTGCAAGTCCAAAAACCATGGAACCAAGCCCATGCACCCCACCCAACATGATCTTAGCCAAAGTCATGTTGCAACATTTTTCTATTGGTCTCGTATCAATTTTTTAAATGTTTAGATAGGTTCATAAAACATGTCATCATTTAATGTGAGATTTCTTTTGAGTTTTTCATAACTAATGTGATATTAAAAAATGAAAATAAAATGATGACAATTTTTCTTTTACAACAACATGATGATGTACATTAAAATAGATTTAAAAAAAATTCCCCTAGTTATGACCAATTTATCATACAATATCAATTGTTGATATTAAATTAATGGCATGGCCATTGTGTATAACACACCTTGTACTTAAAACACCTAGAGAAAATATGTAGTGTATTTGGAGGGCATCTTTTATTCATGGAATCCATGGGGGTAATCAACCTGAAAACTATATGATTCAACATGTAGAAAGCATATTTGTGAAAAGAGAGGCCTTGATTGGACACATTTCCAAAAAAAAAAAAAAAAAATTAAAATTGAAAAAATTTTAAAAAAATTTCAAAAAAAAAATAAAATAAAAAAGTTTTTTTTTCCCCCTTTTTTCTTATTTATTTTATA
>Ga0116227_10003122_pt1 | contig 37105 bp, 31 predicted proteins | sample S1TSphgellanicum_FD_89693 | JGI IMG/M metagenome (GOLD analysis project Ga0116227, IMG submission 89693) | Host-associated microbial communities from peat moss isolated from Minnesota, USA - S1T2_Fb - Sphagnum magellanicum MG | ecosystem: Host-associated > Plants > Peat moss > Unclassified...
GCCCACGCGAGGCACCGTCGAGGTGCCGGCTGCTGCATTGATTTTCCGCTCGACCGGCACCCAAGTGGCGAAAGTCGACCCCGCTGGCAAAATCGAGTTCAACGACGTCACCATTGCTCGCGACAACGGCAGTCTGGTGGAGTTGGGTTCCGGCGCCAAGCCCGGGGACCGGTTGGTGCTCAATATCAGCAGTCAGATCGCCGCCGGTCAGGAAGTCGCAGCCAACAATCCGGACGCGCCCGATCGACCCTTGGGCGCGAAGCGCTAAGGGGCTGTCTTCATGAACCTGCATCGCTTATTTGCCGCGGCGTTGGTCAGTAGTTTGGCTGCCTGCGCCGCAGGCCCCAACTATCATGTTCCCAAAGCGGACGCTCCTCCGACTTTCATTGGCAAGGTAATCACCGGCCCTCCCGTTTCAGGGACTCCAACAACTACCAACACCTCCACGGTTGATTTGACGACGTGGTGGCGGGCACTGGATGACGCGGAATTGGATTCTCTTGTCGATCGAGCCGTCAAATCGAATCTGGACCTCGAAATAGCGCTTGACCGTTTGCAGCAGGCGCGTACGTATGAAGCAGTCGTGCTGGGTGCGGCGTTGCCTGAAGTGGATGCGAGCGCAGCCGCGGGGCGCGGCACAGGGAGCGACTTGACGAAGGGGCGAGCGGATCAAATATTGCGATCCGCGGATAACGGCGCCGGATTGCAACACATCAACACCCTCGCGGGGTTTTCCGCGGCATGGGAACTCGACATTTTTGGAAAATTCCGACGGGAGATCGAAGCCGCGCGCGATGATACGCAGGCGGCACGCGCGGCGCGCTCCGATGTTCTGACCGCTGTCGTTGCCGATGTAGTGCGCGCCTACGTGGATCTTCGAGGATTCCAAGTCCGGGCGGGCATCTTACACAAGGCCTCTGACGTTCTGCGTGAGTCTTTGCGGATCGTCAACATCCGTTATGACCGCGGCATCACGAACGAGTTGGATGTCGCGCTCGCGACGCGCGAGCTCGCGTCCTTGGAGGCGGAAATTGCACCGGTAGAAGCTCAAGTGAGCGCCGCGGAGTACACGTTGGCGGTCCTTGTGGGAGAGTATCCAGAGACCATGACCAAGGAACTGCATAAGCCCGATCTGATCCCTTCGATGCCCGCCCCGACTGCACCGGGCGTACCGCTGGAACTCTTGAAGAGGCGGCCGGACATTCAGGAAGCGGAGCGGGAACTCGCCGCCAATACGGCGCGCATCGGAGTCGCTACCGCAAGCCTCTTCCCTGAGATCTCGATCACCGGGTCGATTGGCAGTCAATCTCAAGGATGGGGAACGGTGCCGAGCGTCGGCAAGCACATCTGGTCCTTTGGCCCGGGGGCTGTTTGGCCCCTGCTTGATTTCGGCGCACTCGATGCCGAGGTTGATATTGCCGATCTCGCCGCCCACGCCAGCTTGGTGAACTATCGAAAGACTATTTTGAATGCCGTACAGCAAGTCGATACGTCGATCGACGGCTATCAAGCCCAGCAGGCGCGACTGGAAAAATTGGGCACGGCAATGGCCGCGGCCGAGCGAGCCGTGGACTTGGCGACCGCTCGCTATAATCGGGGGCTCACAGACTTTCTGAACGTGGTTGATGCGGAGCGCCAGTTCTATGACCTCCAGGAACAGTACGCCGAAGCGCAGGTAAGCCAAGGCGAGCAGTTTGTCCAGCTTTACAAGAGCCTCGGCGGTGGCTGGGAGAACTATCAACAGGTACCTGCGATCCGTCGCCCCCAGCCCGCTATCGTCGCGGCGTTTCGCCGCGTTTTGGCCGCCACTGCGCGCCCCGACCCTCAGTGACGTGTTGCATTTCTCCCGCGCGTTATCGTGGCGCCCAAGCCGACCGTGGCAATGAATCCATGACGATCCAATTGATCTTCAGCGGCGCCAGTCGAGGTCGGCGCGTTTTTGCTTCCAAAAGTGACGGTAGAAACACCCACTATTTCCCGGGATTTTTCGACCAGGCGCGCGTAAAGTGCGGATTTCATTACCGTTCCTGCTACCCCCAAAACCATGAGATTTTCGGCACCGCCAGCGCAAATTTTAGGCCTCCAAAATCGAGGTTTTCGGGCTGACCCGGGACGGCATCAAAACGTGGGCGTAATGCTCGATGAGAAACTGAAATATCCCGCGCATATTCAGGCCCTCGGTACGCCTTGGGGCGCACCGCGCAATCAATTCCGGCGGGTCAGTTCGGCACGATCCCCCGGCGTATCGCGCACCCTTTCCTGAAATGAATTGTCACAGCAGAGTCAGCGCAAGGCATCGAGCTGCAGATGCGCCTTTTTGGTTGCTGGTTTAGAAAGCCTCGGCACGAGACTTGCTTCTGTAATGGTGCAGATTTATCACCATCGGACTTGAGCATGAACATTACCAGCGCGACCCTAGCCTCGTACGTTGCCTATTCGACGACGAACTCAACAAAGCGGCAAACGGTTGCCGCCTCGGCAGCAGAGGGGCAAACTGTTGCCTCCCCTAGCATCTCACAGGCCGCGCAAGATGCCCTGCAAGCGTCGCTTGCCGCTGGATCTTCGAGCAGCCCCCCGTCGTCGTCGATTCCATTCATGCAAATCTTGGAAACAGAGAACTCGCTGAATCCTAATCCTACAGCGGCTCAATCTGCATCCGCTTCAGCATATGCGTCTAACCCGAGCGCCGATCCACAGTTCCTGGCCGTTAGCGGAACAACTCCATTTAACATGCCGTCGTCAACACCCGGCGAGCAGCAGCTCATAGGAAACCCGATGAGCGGCGCGACGATCGCCGGCATCGAAAAGCAGTTAGGGGTGATCGCGGTCTATGGTACAAACCCTGAGGGCCAAGTCGATGAGGCGGCTGGCATTAACCTGTATGACGATAATGGGAACCCGATCCAGAACGGTGACCCTCGGATGCAGGAATGGCAGCTAGCAATAGCACGCGCCAATCAGGCACAACAGTCCTCCAATGTCAGCTTGCCAAGCGTGGAAACTGCGGCCTCAGCAACTCTAGAGGCCACGAGTAGCTCTATTGTCACCTCAAATGCGGACGCATTAATTTCGATCCTGCAGTCCACTTGAGCGAACAGCGCCGCATCGAGGCCCGCGCGTGTGCGTTCACGGATGATTTCCCGCTCGAATTCCGCGATGGCGCCGAATACGGTGAATATGAGTCGACCGCCGGCGTCCGTGGTGTTGAGCGGCATCCGCTCCGTTCAACGTCGAGCGGCTGCACGGCCAAAACTTACCCGAAGACTCGTCCGTACGGCGGGATCATTATGTGATCCAGTCGTCAGTTTCGATGCTGGACCTTCGGCATGCCAACAGGGTCACTAATCCAGGCCGACAAGCTGCGTAGTATGGCGTGAGACAGCTCCGAGGTGAGAGCTGATGGGTCTGAAGCGGATACCGCCGCGCCAGGAAGGTCTATCGATGCGAACTGCAAGCAAGCTGCCGGAGGCGGATATCAATCCGCTGTTCGCGTCCTATGCGCAGCTCGCCCAAGGTTTGGTCAAACACGTCAGCGGCATCGCCTTGCTGGATTCGAGTCTAGCGCTGCGTGGCCAATCGGGCCAATGGAACGCAGAACCGATCGTGCGTTGGTTGCAATCCGCCGGCTGGGGTGGCTCGGCGGAGCGCGTTCCCGTCGGCATGCCGATGGAGCGCGGTCAATGGATATCCGCCGTCCCCATCGAGCAGACCGACGGCGCGCTGCTGGGCGTGTTCTGCGTCTGCCAATCGCTGTCGCAGCGGCCGGCGCAGCCGGTGCGTCATGCCGCGGATGTGGCGCGGGCTCTTAAACCCTTGCTCGATTGTATTCACCGCGAGTTGACCGCGGCCGTCCCCGTCCAATCACAGGTACAGGCCCTCACGGAGCGTACCGCCGAATTGGAGTGGCTGTTCAAGGTCACCGGCAGTCTCAAGCAACCGACCGACGAGCGGCGTTTGGTCGAGGAACTGTTGATCGCCTCGACGGAGCGATTGAAATGCGCTTTCGGCGTTCTGGCCATCCCGAACAAGCGTCTCTGCATCGAGCACCAGCGCGACGAGCTCGTCGCGGCCACTCTCAAGAGCACCTGGCAGCAGACCCAGCCGCATCTATTGGCCTGGGCGCAGCGGCACGGGCGCCCGCTGGTCATCAATAATGCGGGACGCAACAGCACCAAGATTTCGCCGTGCAAGATACTGTCCGTGCCGATCATGCGCGACACGGGGCGCGCGCTCGGAGTGATGGCGTTTTTCAATCCGCCGAGCGCGCCCGACTTCGTCAGCCGTCATGTCTTCCTGGCACGGCACCTGGGGCGCCAGACCGCGAGCATCGTCGATGCGCAGTTCGACTTGATGACCGGGTTGTATACGCGCAGCGGAATCGAACAGATGTGCGGCAGCGTGGTGGATTCGGTCGCTGCGCCGGAGCGCAGCATGATCTACATCGACGTGGATCACATGCACGTGGTCAACGAACTGCATGGCTTCGAACTGGGTAATGAGTTGATCGTGCGCGTCGCCGACCTACTGGCCCCACCGATTCTACCGGCCGATTCCTATGCGGCGCGCATCTCCGGAGACCGTTTCGCGGTGGTCATACCGGACAACGGAGGTCGCAGTGCCGTCAAAGTGGCCGAGGAATTTCAGGCCGCGGCGGCGCGTCTCGTGATCGGAACCGACAAGAATCTCGTCGACGTTTCGGTGAGCTGCGGCGTGGCCGCGCTGGTGAACATGCCACAGGGATTCGCGCGCGCGATGGCGGCGGCGGAGCTGGCCTGCAAAACGGCCAAGAAGCGTGGCCGGAACCGCGTCGAGGTGTATGCCTGCGAAGACGACAGCATGATACGCCGGCACGACGATGTGGTGGCGGTGGGCGATCTGCGCGCCGCGTTGAAGACGGACCGGCTGCTTCTCTACGCGCAGCGCATTACCCCGCTGCAGAACAAGAGTCTGCCGGGCGGCTACGAATTACTGCTGCGACTGAAGCGCGAAAATGGCGAAATCGCGCTGCCGAGCCCGCTGATCGCGGCGGCGCAAAAGTATCAGTTGTTACCGACCGTAGACCGCTGGGTGATCGATCGGGCGCTACAAATGCTCGCACCCTACCGCGGCATGCTCAAGAGCCGCGGTCTCTCGGTATCCATCAACGTCTCTGGTCAATCCATCAGCGACCAGACGTTCGCGCAGCACGTGAAGGAACAACTGATCGCCGCAAATCTGCCGCCGAATTGCATCACGTTCGAAATCACGGAACAAACGGCGGTCACGAATTTCGCGGGCGCCAACGAATTGATCCGGCAGTTGCGAGCCCTGGGTTGCAAGTTCTCGCTGGATGACTTCGGCACCGGCGCGAATTCATTGGCGGTACTCAAGAACTTGCGGATCTCGCAGGTCAAGATCGACGGCAGCTTCGTGCGCGATATTTTGACGGATCGCAATTCGCTGGCGACCGTCAAGGCCGTGGTCGAACTCGCCAACGGGTTATCGATGGACACGGTTGCCGAGTATGTGGAGAACGACGCCATCGCCAACGAAATACGCCGGCTGGGCGTGGACTATGCCCAAGGGTATGCATTCGGCCGCCCGGAGCCCCTCGATGCGCTGTTGGAGGGGTTGAGCGAGGATGAGTCGCGCCGCATGCACCGCATGTGGCTGGAAATATGAGCGATTGGCGAACTGCGATTCGACGCTCAGCTGCGTGTCGTCAAGCCATTTTCGGAGCGCTCGCGCCTGTTCAATCGCGGCTCGCATCCGACGCGCATTCCCGGGTACACTGATGGCATTGCCCCGATGGCGAAATTGGTAGACGCAACGGACTTAGAAATTGAGCGGCGGGTACGGAAACGGCCCGTTGGATCCCGCCAAAGTCGGCGAAACCCCTGAGCCCCAGGCTCGAGGCAACGCCGAGCCAATCCAGCCCATTCGTCTGGCTGGCAGGTGTAGAGAGTGGACGACGGGGACCTACGAGAAGTTCGCGGGAACTCTTACGGTCGTGGCGCACTCCAGACCCCAAACGCGCATCGTCGCGGCGGCGAAAGCCGTAGCGGGTAAGAAAATCCGTTGGCCGCAAGGTCATGCCGGTTCGACCCCGGCTCGGGGCACCATCAGCCACTCAGCAGCCCGTCTGACTCATGATGCACCGACTGCGGGCATCCCGCGGCACGGACTAGAAAACACGACGCTCGGATCGAGCGCTCGCCGCGTCTCTCATACCAGAACGGAGACCCGCTCCATCGCCGGCACGCACCAGATATCGAGCGGTGTGCTACGGCCGCGCAACGCGAACTGCGGCAATTGCAGCACGGGAATTGGCCCGACGTACATCTCACGCGCGCCGTCGATATTGAGCGCCGACGCCACGGTGCAGGACAGCAATACCTCCCCGGCGCGCGCGCGGCCGCAGAGCCTGGCCGCCACGTTGACCGTATCGCCCACCAGCGTCATCGCTTTCTTGCCCGGCGCTCCCAGCAACCCCATGGCCACCTCGCCCAGATGCAGCCCAACCCCCACACCGGTTTCGATCGCCAGCTCATTGCGCCAGCGGGTCGCCAACGCGCCGCACTGCTGCAGCATGGCGTACCCCGCCGCCAGGGCACTGCGCGCGCCATCGCCTGCGGATACGTGACCGCCTAAGCCAAATGCGGCCATCATGCCATCGCCCGCCATGTGAAAAATCCGGCCCCCATGCAGGGTGGTGGCGCTCCCCAATATGGTGAAGAACTCATCCAGTAGCGGCACGAGAGTGGCCGGCGACAGCCTCTCGGCCAAGCCGGTATACCCGCGCAGATCGGCGAACAACACCGTCACCCGCGGGGTTCGGACCGCCGGAACGCGTGGGCTTCGTTTGACCGCCAATGTCGCGGCGCGCATTTTCGCAGGAGCTTCCGCCATAGAGAACTGCCCTTAGATAGAAACCCGCTTAGGGCCCGTTTTCTGTTCAATGACATCCATGGTGCATCATCGCGCGGGCCGCTTACAAGGCCGCGGTCGCCGATGAATCACTGATGCGCCGCACCATTTTACCGAACGGGTGCGGCGCGAGTCCGACCCGCTGACCATGGCGGGGCATGCATGAACGAGGTGGAGTTTTGGCCGCCTCGAGTCGGGCGCGCGAGCTCAAAATGGATAATTCAGCCCCGTGAACACCGCAAGTCCCTCGCTACCATACCCCAGGTCCACGTGGCCTACGACGAAGGGCTTGGCAATGCCACGAAAGCCGACGCCGTATACCACGTGCAGATCGTCGAACGGCAGTACGCCGCTGTGCGAGAAGACGCGTCCCACGTCGACGAACGGCGAGACTTCGAGATCGACCGTGGTGCCGGCGGCGTTGAACGACATCACGTTGCGCCGCAATTCCGCGGTGGTCGAGAAGGAGTCGCGCGCGTAGAACCGGCCGCCACCGAAGCCGCGTAGCGCCTGTGCCCCGCCGACGTCGCTCTCACCTCCGCCGATGGAGCTCAACGCCCAAAAGGGCACGTCATGCGCATACGGTAGATAGCGTATCGCGGTATGCAGCGCCAAGGTGGTAGCCCGCAGCACCGGCCAGTAGGCGCGGCCGTCAAAGCCGGTTTCCGTGTACATCGAGTCATTGAACAGGCCGTTTTCACCCGCCATGCCGCCGTAGGCGATGAGTTGCACGCCCGTGCTCGGAATGGTGAGCGCATCGCGCGTGTCATAGATCAACGACAGGCGATTCCGTTGCAGCTTGGTGGTCCCAAGGCCGTCGAGGCCGGGAAACTTGGTTTGGATGGAGGGCACGCCTTCGATGGTCCCCGGCAATACGTCCACCACCTGCAAACGACCGGTATAGAGCAGTTGCCACTGGTGCGTGATGTTCAGGCCGATGTTTACCTGCGCCAATTCCTGGGAGTTGGTGAAATTGGTCTGGTCGCCTTCGTGCGTACTATTGCCGATGCCGTAGAAGCGCGGAGTGCCGCTGCGGTCGAAGATCAGGCTATACCCGATGGACCAGCGCTCGTTGCGTTCCCGCCCGGTCTGATATTCGGCGTCGGCTTCGCGCTCAACGCGCTCCTTGATGCCGGCCTCCAGCGACCACTGCGTGTCGTTCGAGGCGAACGAGTAGATGCGCGCATGCGCGCCATAGCCGAAATTCGGGTTGTGCAGAAAATCCGGCGCGATGATTTGGGAAATATCACCGCTATCGTCGTTCTTGAGAATCACCGCGAGCAATCCGAGCGTCGTGCCGCTGTCGGGATCGGTGGCAATCTCCGGTATCGGAATGAAGGGCGCGCTATTCGGATTCAGCCAGCGTTGCAGCCAGTTCGCGCCGGCCTGACTCGGCGCCGTCGCGCCCGGATCGGGCGGTTGTAGTTCGTCGGCCCAGCAAGCGCTTCCCCCCCACACCACGCACAGCAGTGCGCAAACGCCGGCGGCAACGGTAGGCAGCTGCGGCTGCGGGAGACTCTTGCGCACGCGCTCGGTGAGGGTCACAAGTGCCGGATCGCGCAGCGACATCAGCGCGCGGCGCCCGGTTTGAAATGATTCATCAACCGGGTCTTGACGGCTACCGGGCTCATGGACGGACGCGGCAGATCGGCAGGAGTGCCCGGACGTGTCAACAGCCGTGCGAAGCGCGGCCCGCGCAGCGGTTTCTCGTTGAGCCACGCCGCGATACGAGTCACGGCATCGGTCTCGAGCGACGAGGCATAGCCGCACGCCGCGGCGATGTCCGCAAAGGAGATGAGAGGCGACACCGTCGACTGGCCGCCGGTGGAATCGTGGGCACCATTGTCGATCAATAGATGCAGCAGATTGGGTGGACCATAGGCGCCCACGGTCGCGAACGCACCGAGGCGCATCAAGGCGGCACCGTCGCCGTCGAGCGCCACCACCCGCAGATCCGGTCTGGCCAACGCGAATCCCAGCGCCAGCGGCACCACACAGCCCATCGAGCCCACCATGTACAGCTGATTGGTCCGGTCCTCGACGGCAAACAGCTCCCGGCCGCAGAAGCCGGTGGACGCCATCACCGCGGTGGCATCCACGGGAGTCTGGGCGACGACCTGGCGCAGGGCATCGGTGCGCGAGGGCCGGTTAGCCGGCAGCGTCGACTTGCCGTCGATCGTGGCGGACGCGCTGGCAAAGTTTTTCGTGATCACGGAGGCACCGTCCTTGAGCGGATAGGCGGCGACGCTGCCCTTCTGCATCAGCAGACAGTACGGCTTGCCGGTGGCGTCCATGTGCGCGACAGCACGCTCCAGCGCCGCATCGACGGCATCCGGAGCGGTGGGAAACAGTTCCCAAGCCACCTGCATGGCATCGAGCAAGGTGGGTGTGATCGGACCCATCAATGCATGTTGCGGCTCGTCCGCGACGCCCGGCTGACCGCGCCAGGTGACGATCAATAACTGCGGCAGGCCGAAGGTCCAGGTCAGTGAAGTGAGCGGGCTCACCGCATTGCCCAAGCCCGAATTCTGCATCATTGCGATGCCGCGTTTGTACGGCCGCGAGGCATCGCCAGCCAGTGTCACACCCGCGATCAAAGCCACCGCATCGCCTTCGTTGGCCATGGACACGTAGTGCAACGAGGGGTCCTGCAGCACATAGTTGATGAACGGCGTCAGATACGAGCACGGCACACCCGCGTACCACTCGAAGCCGTGAGCGCGCGCCGTTTCGACGAATTGTTGCGCTTCAATCATGGCCCGTCACAGCGTGCGTTTGCGAATGCGCAAAATCGGCCGCAAGACGGAAATCCTCGAGATCGTTCACACCGCGCCAGTGACCATGCACGTACAGTACCTCGATGGCGGCCCCCGCGGCGATCAACGCATTCAGCAGCGCCGGCAGATCGAGCGAGTCGAAATCCTCCCGTGAGCGCAGCGTGGCGAGCAGCGCCTTGAACTTCACCAATCCCGCACGGCTGACTTTCAACATACCGATCCAGCGGCCCTGGGCCGGGGCTTCCGCATCCGCGCCGATGGCCACGCCCGACAGCAGCACCTGGGTCCCGAACAGCCCGCGATCGTCGCCTCGCGAACAGTAGGCGAAGTCGCGCACCGTGCGATTGCTCGCACCCGTGGGTGAGGAGTCCACCACCACCGCGAAGTCGGCCTCGCTCTCGACCAAATCGCGCAGCACATAACTGCGAAACAGCAGATCACCGTACGAGATCAAGGTATCCGACTCCAGCCCGTCGACGGCGCAGGCCAGCGAGGCCAACTCACCGGTCTCGGCATGGCGTTCGTTGACCACCAGCTTGATGCCCGCCGTGTCGATGGCGTCGGCCCGATAGCCGCCCACCACGGTGATATCGTTGATGCCTTCCTTCTTGAAGCCATCGATCAGCCAACGCAGCAGCGGCCTGCCGGCGATGGGCAGCATGACCTTCGGGCGATCGACGGTGATCGCTTCGAGCCCGCGGCCGCGGCTTGCCGCCAGCACCACGGCGGCACGCGAGGCGCCGGACGCGGAAAGGTACAGGCGCTCCGCGGCTGAATACTCGTCGGCGTCCTGCAACCGAAAGATCTCGTTCACCGCTGCGATTCGATCTTCGACGTTCACCAGTGTCTGGCTCTCGAAGATCTCCTTCGCGACGCTTTGCATGGCCGAGGCCGCCGACCGCACCAGGTGGTTCGCCCAGATCACCGTGCTGATACCCGCCTTGCGAAACACATCGGTTGGCGTGCTGTAGTACTTCGTCGGCACGATCACCAGCGGCGAGCGGCGCGCCCATTCGCGCGCGAAGGTCAGAATCTCATCGGGCTTGGACAATTTGCTATGGATCAGAACGGCGTCCGCCCCGGCCCGTCGATAGGCTTCGGCACGGCGCAATGCCTCATCCATGCCCCACCCCGCGATCAACGCTTCGACGCGCGCCACGATGCAGAAATTCGCGTCGGTCTGGGTGTCCTTACCGGCGGCTATTTTTCCGGCGAACTCCTCGATGTCGGCGAGCGGCTGGCGCTCGCCGTTCAGGAAGCTGTTGGTCTTTGGGAATTGTTTGTCTTCGATGCACACGCCGGCGATGCCGCGCTGCTCGAGCTTGCGCACCAGTCGCCGCATGTTGTTGAAATTGCCGTAGCCGGTATCGCCGTCCAGAAGGATGGGCAGGTCGCTGGCGTCCGCCATGAACTCGAGCACGTCCACGACCTGGGTCCAACTCGCCTCGTTGTTGTCGCGCACGCCGAACTGCGCTGAGATCGACAGACCCGAGGCCCAAACACCTTTGAACCCCGCTTCACGCACGATCCGCGCGGACAGGCCGTTGTGGGCTTCCATCAGGAACTCCAAGTCGGCGCTCTGCAGCATCTGCCGCAGCTGGGCGGCACGCGACACGGGCGCGGCGGCCTTGACAGCTCTCGGCATCGTTTGCGCTTTCATTCAATTCACTCCTGTCAACGGTTGCAGTAGCGGCAGCACGTCGTCGGCTGCGCGCACCAAATCCGTGGGAAAATCTATTTCAATCCAGGGAGCACCGGTGACATCGGAGATCTCGATGCTCAGGCTGCGCTCCAATATCAAATCGCGTAGCGCCTCCTCATGCGGTTTGACCCCGCCATCGGCGGCCACCGACTCGGCAACCAGGGCGGCGAGCCGGGCTGCGCCGGCCGCATCGAAGCGGAAAAATCCCACCGACTCGCCGATGATGTCGAATTCGAGGTCGCTCGCGACCTGCTTGCGAAATTCGACGGGTACACCGTCGCGCACGCACACCTTTACGGGTTCATCGCCCATTTCGAAGTCGCGATCGATGAGAATGCGATTGACCGGACGCTCGCCCGCCACCAGCGCCTTCGCGATGCGCGCGTCGTACAGCACATCCGCATCCATCAACAGTACCTCGCCGCCGCGCGTCAGGGAGTCGGCCACGGTATGCACACTCCGCATGCTACCCAGTTCGAAGCGCGGATTGAGCACGATTTCGGGGCGCGGCAGCCAATGCAATCGGTCGAGTTCGGCCTCCACCATCTCATGGCGAAAACCCAGCACCAGCACGATCTCGGTGACGTCCACGGATTTCAGCAACCGTAAATGGCGTTCTAGCAGACTCATGCCGCCAAAGCGCAACAGGCATTTGGGCAGATGCTCGCTCTGTGCTTGCTGCAGGCGCATGCCGCGGCCGGCGGCAAGAATGATGGCGCGCATTCAATTCAACTCCACGAAATCAGTCATTCAGCTACATCCATTCGATGCTCGATGAGCAGTATAGAGGCCCTCGCATGACTCGATTGGCGCGTCATGCGCGTGGCACCGCGCGCGCCGCGACCGCGCCGGCCCGTTCGGAGAAATGCAGGTACAACAAACCCGGAACTCCCAGCAGAATCTCACGCGCCCGCTTGGCGAGCGACAGCGCCAACGCCGTCTCGGGCGTGAGTCCGGCCACGGGCGCCAGCAACAGATACCCTCCTTCCTGAACCCCGAGCGCGCCCGGAATCGCGAATGCCGCGCCGCGAATGGCCTGTCCCAGGCTCTCGAGCAGCAGCGCATTCACCCAGCTGGTCTCATGCCCGAGCAGGCGCAGGATCAGGAACACCTCGCCGGTGCCCACCACCCAGCCCACCAGGCTCAGCAGAAAACTCGCGAGCACCGACCCGCCGCGGCGGTAGGTCGCCTGCACGGCGTGATCGATGGCCTCGGCGCGGGACAACCATTTCGACCAGTCGCGCTTGCGGGAGACACGCCGCGCGACGCGCGTCAGTTTGCCGAACAGGCCGCGCCGCTGCATCAAATAAAATCCAACGACTTGCACGCCGAGCACGCCGCTCGCGATCAACGACGAGGTGCGCAACGCATGCTCGGCAAGCGGGGTGGCCTGCGCGCCCAGCAGCGCCACGCCGAACACCGCGAAGGCGATCTGGCCGAAGGTCTGCATGGTGGTGCTCACGGTAATCGCCGCGGACGCATCATCCAGAGGCATGCCGCGATGGCGGAGGTGCCTGGCCATCAATACCGGACCGCCGATCTGTCCCGCCGGCATCAAGCTGTTCGCGGACTCGCCCGTCCAGCGTGCAAGTAACGCATCACGCAGCGAACCTCCCATCTCGCCGCCATGGAACAACACCCGGATCGCCATGGCATCGAGCAGCAGCGGCAACAGATGAAAGCATGCCACCAGCACGAGGCCCCACCCGGCGCTCGACAAAGTTGCCATGATGGCGGGCAGCCCTTGAGAGGCCAAGAGCCCGATGAACAACAGCAAACCCACCGACAGCAACACGGTCGCCGCGCGCGTCATGTCTTGGCACGCCGCCTGAACACCTGGCGCAAGCCGAAATAAGCGACCGCATCCTTGAAATTCGAGATGAGGCGCCACCATGGACTCATACGCGGATCGGTCACGTACTCGAAGGTCAGGGACACCCGCCGCTCGCCTTCGCGCGCGGGCGATATACGATGTTTCAGCTTGTCACCATCGAAGAACACCAGCGATCCGGGCGGAAATCGAATCGAGCCCGAGACGTTCTGGACATCGGGCTCGCGCGTATGCAGTTCATAGTCGAGACGACACGAAGAGTCATCGACCACGCCCAACAGCAGGGTGTAGCGACGGCCGCGGTAGTACGACGTGTCGTAGTGCCAGCCGATGTGGTCGCCGGCCCTCGTGTAGAAATACAGCGCATAGGCATGTGCATCGTCGGCCGGCGACGGCAGCAGGCGTTCGCCGGCCAGTTCGCTCAGCCAGTCGATGAGCGTCGGCGAGCGGTACAACTCAGCGATGAAGGGGGCCTGGTCGTCGAGGGTATGGCGGCTGACGCTGCCGCCCTGTTTGTGGCCCGGCAGATAATTGCGGTTGACCGAGCCCTCCACGGCCGTCGCCGCCGCGGCCAAGCGCGCCGTGCCCTCGGGCCGCAGGAACTCCTCGAGATACAGGAACGAGCCCTGGCGGACGAATTCGGTGCGCAGCCGCAGCGGGTCGCGCAGGGGTCCGAGCGCGGTGTCGGCCACGCGCGCCGCGCCGCGAGCGGCTTGCGGCGGCAACACGGGTGCGTCGCTCATCTGAGGAACTGCGCTGCTTATCGCGCTACCCCGGACGTGGACGAACGGTTGACGGCCGCCTCTGGCTGCCGCACGACCCGACGGTACTCGAATGCCACCCATAGCGCGTACAGCGGCGCGCACACCGACGCCGCCATCAGTAACGGCGATAAACCGTTACAAAAGGTGACGAGGGGCATGAGATACAAGATATCCTCGGTCTCGAAGCCGCCCAATGACCCCTGACGCGTGGCCGTCTTGCCCGCCAGATCCTCCAAGCGCAGACGCAAATAAAAGATCAAGGCGATGGCGCTACCCGCAACGGCGCCGACCACGCCCGCTGGGACGTCGAACAAGGACTTCGGGGTCTGCCCCAAGCCCATGCCGATCGCGACGAACAGCAGGATCGTCACCAGTGCGTCACTCGCCAGATCGTAGAGATGGCCGAAGCGGCTGGTCTTGCCGGTCATACGCGCCAGCTCACCGTCGGTATGATCCAAAAAGTTCGAGAGCACGAGCAGCAACGCCGCCAAGTTCGACCACACGTAGGTGCCCGGCAGAAAGCAAGCGGCCGCCGCCAGTCCCACCCCCAAACGCAGCGTGGTCAGGTGATTGGGGCTGACCCGAGTCTCCTTGAGCGGCGTAATCAGCCGGCGCGCCAAGCGCGCATCCCATGGCCGTTGTACCGCCGCTCCGGCGAAAGTATGATGTTTGGGCTCTGACATAGTGGTCGGTGCAAAGAGCGCATTTTACGCCTGTTTTCGACCTGTCATCCTAAGTTTTTGACGAGTCGTCGAAGGCAAATTCTCGCGCCGGCCCCGCGCCCGGCGTCCATCCCATGACGGGCGCATTCGAGCCAGGAACTTGCAGTGAACAGCGGATTTCATAAGCTTGGGGCGTGGGTGGCCGATCACCCCCGCTGCGTCATCGGCGGCTGGCTCATCGCCATTGCACTCGGCAGCGTAGGCGCGCATCGGCTACCCGCCGTGGCCGTGGGCGGTGCCGGCGGCATCGAGGGCAGCCCCTCGATGCAGGTCGCCGAGGTACTGCGCGCGGACTTCGTCAACCCCTTCATCGACCCGCTGGTGGTCGCCGTGTCCGCTCCGCACCTCGACGTGGCGCAGCAGCCCTATAGCGACTGGGTACGGCACGCAGCGACCGTACTCGCCGCGCTCCATGAGGTACGGCGGGTGAGCAGCTATGCGGATGCCAAGGATGCCCGGCTGCGGTCCGTCGACGGTCACGTCAGCCTGCTGTTGGTGGGTCTCGCGGCCACCGACAATGCCGCGATCCAAATGAGCGTCACCGCGGTACGCACTGCCGCCGCGCAACTGCGCACCGAGTTGTCGGCGTTGGATCCCGCGGCGCAGGTTGCGGTCACCGGGGGTCCGGCGGCCGACTTCGATGTGAACGCGCTGAGCGCCATCGGCGGCGACCATGCCGAGAAGCACGCCCTGCCCCTGACGTTGGCCATTCTCGCGGTGGCCTTCGGCACCGTGATCGCGGCGAGCCTACCGTTCCTGATGGGACTTGCCACCACCACCGTCTCGTTGGGCGCGGCGTTCCTGCTGGCCGAACTGGTACCGGTATCGAATCTGTTGAGCAATGTGGTGACCATGGTGGGGCTTGCGATCGGCATCGATTATTCGCTGCTGATGGTCACGCACTACCGCGAGCACGCGCCGCAGGCAACCGCCGCACGGACCGTGGCCGGCACGGTCGCGCAGGCGGGACAAACCATTGCCTGGTCCGGCATCACCGTCATGGTGGGATTCTTAGGCCTGCTGTTCAGTCCCATCCTCGAAACGCGCTGCGCCGGCATCGGCGGCGCGCTGGTGGTGTGTGTATCGGTGCTGGCCGCACTGACTTTGCTACCCGCCATTCTGGTGCTCTCGAATCCCTACCTGGAGCGCTGGCCGGTGCTCCCCAGGCGTTGGCGTACCGTCAACACCAGTGGTTTATGGCTTAGGCTCGGTGAATGGATCGTGCGGCGGCCGCTGCGAACCCTGCTGCTGTCCGGGGCGGCCGTGCTAGCCGTCGCCGCGCCAGTGCTGCATGCGAACATGGGCGTGACCAATGAGCGCTGGTTCCTGCCGAGGACCACGGAGGCACGCATCGGCGCCGAGATCCTCACCGCCGTCCGCAGCGATAACGCCTCCATACCGATTTACGCCATAGTGACCACCACGGACGGCGAACCCTTGCTCGCGGCCGCGCACATCACGCCGCTGGTGAATTACGCGCAGAAGTTGCAGCAGGACAGGCGCGTGGCGACGGTGGCCTCACCCGTGAGTCTGCGCGCGGACTTGGGAGTCGCAGGATATTCCCTGATGTATGCTCACATCGATCAAGCACTAGCCGAACACCCAGAGATCGCCGAGTTGTTCCTCAGTCGCGACCGCCGCGCCGCGCTGTTCCAGATCACCCCGGCCAACGGCCTTGACGTCAAGAATATCGAACGACTGACGCGCGACGTCGCCGCGCTCGCGCCCACCGGGCCGTTCCGCGTCATGATCGGCGGCACACCCGCGGAGCACAACGATTTTACCGACTACATGTTCCGCAGCCTGCCCAGAATATTCGGCTTCGTGGTCGGCGCCACGGTCGTGCTGCTGTTCATCGCGTTCCGATCCTATCTGTTGCCCGTCAAAGCGGTGATCACCAATCTATTCGCGGTCGCCGCCGGCATCGGCGCCGTGGTCGCCGTCTTTCAGTTCGGCTGGCTCAATGGCCTGATCGGGCTCGAGCGGCCGTTCACGGCCATCCCCTTGGAAGTCCCCATCATGGTTTTCTGCTTGAGTTTCGGTCTTTCCATGGATTACGAACTCTTCCTGCTGTTTCAAATCAAGCGAGAATATGAGATCGACCATGACAACCGGCGTGCCACCGTGGCAGGGCTCACCGCGGTGGCGCCCGTCATCACGGGCGCGGGCCTCATCATGGCCGTGGTGTTCGGCGCCTTCGTCGGTGCCGACCTGCCGGTGCTCAAAATGATGGGTGTTGGACTGTGCGTGTCGGTACTGATCGACGCGACGGTGATCCGCGCGCTCGTGGTGCCCGCGGTGATGGCGCTCGCGGGGCGTTGGAATTGGTACCCCGGCAAACGTTTGCCGCAACGGCGCTGATCGATTACTTCGTCGGCTGACCGCAGCGCGCCAGCACCGTCCGTAGGTCCTTGAGCGGCGGGAACACCTCATTGTTCCAATCGGTGCCCTGCGCATCGTAGGCCTGCTGCTCGTGCTCCACGATTTCCTTGTCCTCCTGGAAGATCCGCTCGGTGAACCAGGTGACGAACGGCCACACCGCATGAATGATGCCCGGCATGCTCGGCTTTTTTACCGACAGATATCCATAGGTGCGGTTGGTCCTCTGTGCCGCATCCAGCGGCGTATAGCCAAGCCACACGTCGAGCACCGGATCGTCGGTTTGCTTGATGTCGCGCCCCACCCACACCTTGAGACTCTGGTTGGGGTAATCGGTGCGGATCCGCATGTGATCCGAGAAATCCTTCTTCGCCTCGCCGCGCTTGCGCATGAGATCCACGATCACGGTCTCGCCCATCGACGCCTTGCCCTCGACGCGGCTGAAGGTGTATTCCACTTCCGCCCAATTCTCACCATGACCCTTGCCGATGCAGCGCGCGCGGATCGACCCCATGTTCTTGCGGTGCATGAACTGATGGTTCATGTCGAACAGGTTCTCGTGCATGAAGGTGTAGTGGCAGGCCACCTCGCGGTTCAACCGGCGGGTCTTGTAGTCCTTGCGTGACGCCGACCCCAGCGCGGCCGGCAACCGGCCTTCCGCCAGCGCTGGGTCGCCCGGAAAGACGAAAATCAGGCCATCCACTTCGCGCGCCGGATAGCTCTTCACTCCATTGGGCAGCCGCTCCACGCCGCCGAAATAGGGCACCCCCACGCACTTGCCGGCACAATTGTAGGTCCAGCCGTGGTAATGACACTTGAGCTCGTCGCCGGCAACCACTCCCAGATGCAGCGGCACTTGGCGGTGCGCACAGCGATCTTCCAGTGCGAATACCTGACCGCTCTTGCCGCGGTAAATCACGATGGGCTCGCCCGCGAAATGACGCCCCAAGGCCTTACCGGTCGCCAATTCATGCGACCAGGCCACGGGATACCAGTAGTCCGGATGTGCGCCCACGCGGCGCAGATCGAAGGAGTTAGGCGAATTTGCCACCCGCAGAGGGATCAGGACGGTGCTATCTTCCAGCATCGAAGCTCCAAATTCTCAAGTTCCTTGCCATCAAGGATAACCCGGAAGCAGGCCCAGCATGAATCCAAACTCACTATCGGCCGACGCGGTGGCCGCCATGCCGAGCACGTCGAGCAGCGCCGGCGGTCTGCGCCATAGCCTGAAAGAGCGCCACATGACCATGATCGCCTTAGGCGGGGTCATCGGTGCCGGACTGTTCGTCGGCAGCGGCGTGGTCATCCAGGCGGCGGGACCGGCGGCGGTGGTGTCGTTCGCGATCACGGGACTGCTCGTCGTGCTGGTCATGCGCATGTTGGGCGAAATGGCGGTTGCGCTGCCGGCCGTCGGCTCGTTCTATGAATACTCACGTCGCGCTTGGGATGACCGGCCGATGATGGGCGAACTTGCGGGCTTTTTGACCGGCTGGATGTACTGGTACTTCTGGGTCATCGTCGTCGCGTTGGAGGCGGTGGCCGGCGCCGGTCTGGTGCGTTTCTGGCTACCCGACGTTCCGGCCTGGCTGGTTAGTCTGGGACTGCTGGTGTCACTGACTGCGACCAATCTGATCTCGGCGCGTGTGTTCGGCGAGTTCGAGTTCTGGCTGGCGTCCATCAAGGTGGCGGCCATCACGGTATTCTTGTTCCTGGCGTCGCTATTCGTGCTCGGCTTGTGGCCCGCGGTCGCGTTCAATGTGACCAACTTGAGCATGCGCGGGGGCTTTGCACCCAATGGCCTGCTGCCGGTGTTGACCGGTGCGGTGGCGGCGACGGGCTTCTACTTCGGGGCGGAGATAGTCACCATTGCCGCGGCCGAAGCCGCCGAGCCCGCCAGGGCGGTGGCAAAGGCCACGAATTCCGTGATTACGCGCGTCCTGTTGTTCTACGTGGGCTCGATTCTTCTGGTCGTCTGCTTGGTTCCCTGGAACTCCACGGGCATCACCACGCCCTATGTCAGCGCCTTGGCTGCCATGGGCATTCCGGGCGCCGCACAGATCATGAATGCGGTGGTACTCACCGCGGTGCTGTCGGCGCTCAATTCGGGGTTGTATGCGTCGTCGCGCATGCTGTTCGCTCTCACCGGACGCGGCGATGCGCCCTCGAGTCTGGCCAGGCTCAGCCGCAACGGCGTGCCCACCCGCGCCATTCTGCTGGGCACGCTGTTCGGGTACGGCGCCGTGGTCATGTCGTACGTATCGCCCGATACGGTGTTCGCCTTTCTAGTGAACTCGTACGGCACGGTGGCACTGTTCGTCTACGTGCTGATCGCGCTTGCGCAATTGCGCCTGCGCGCAAGGCTCGAGGCTGAGGACCCGGCGCGCCTCAAGGTACGGATGTGGGCGTATCCCTATCTCACCTGGGCCGCGATCGTCGGCATGCTGGGCATACTGCTGGCCATGGCGTTCATTCCAGAGCAGCGCACGCCGCTGGTGTTCGGGATCATTAGCTTAGGTGTGCTGTTGGCGGCGTTCGCTGCCCGCGTGTACTTCGGCGGCAAGCCCCTACTTTAAGTCCGGCATTTCGGCTTGCCGAAGATTCGTCGTCAGCACCTGACCCGTCGCGAGTAGAGTCGCCTTGCTGAACGCACCGCCGTGCCGCCCATCGCGCAGCGGATTGAATTCGAGATCGATGCGATCACCGGGTACTAAGGACTTGCGCGACCAGCCGAGGCGCGTGAGATTACCCGGACTGGTCAATTCCAGCGACCAGTCCTCCTCCGTCTCCCCCGAACCTGAACCCGGCTTTGGAGTCGTTGCGACCAGAAGAACCACATGAGGGTTGCTCCAGCGGAATTCCTTCACGGTCCCCTGCATCTTCACCGTATTCGAAAAATCGAACATCGCGAAGGAATGATGGGCCACGGCGGGCAAGGCACCGATGAGGACGCCGAACAACGCAGCGGCGGGAGCTTGCATCGACCATTTCAACAATTTCAAGTTCAACGACTTCACCCTCTACGAACGATCGGACTCAACTGCCGGGAGGCACCAGATTACCTCCCTCCGTTTGCGGCACGGGCACGAACACGGCATTGCCGTCGGCATCCACGCCTTCAGCGAAATTACCCTGCAGACACACCCCTTCCACGATGTCATATTTTCGGGAGCGCTGGCGATAAAAAATTCGCGTCGTCTTCCAGGGCTTCGTCAGCACGTGCGGCGCGATGATCTCTAGATCGTCGTGCAACACCTTCGGACTGACGAGGTGAATGCGTTCGATGATGTGCATGTCGCCGTCGTTCGGCACACCCACCGCCTCATCCACCGCAATGTACGCCTCGGGCAAGATGCCGACCGTATCGACCACCAGCGTGTCGCCCTCCCAGTGGCCGATCGAGTGTCCGTGAAAGGTGGGGTCGGGATCGGCCGGATGGGCGCGACCGTCCGTATAAATTCGCCGTAAGCGGTTGCCGTCGGACTCGCCGAGAATGGTCACCCGGCCCGGCGAGTACAGGAATTCCAGCGCATTGTGGGTGATGAGCATCCAGCTCGGCATGGATTCAGGCAGGCAATTCACGAACAGGCCCTTCGGATCGCCCGCCTCTGCGGCCGCGAACATCTGCTTGATCTGCGCGGCAGCCTTGGGGTTCCATGGCACCGGATCGCTCTCGATCCGCGCCTCCTGATCGGACATGTTCGGGGTCCACACGCCGCTCCAGTCGGGTAGCTTGGCAAGAGCCGCCCAATCCTTAGGCTCAGGAGCGGGGTTGACGATGGCCTCCGCGGCGCGCGATTCCGGCGGCGGGACGGCTGCGACCAGAGCCGCCGCGAGCACCCACCTAAGCGACGAAAAGCGGAGGATACGGTGCCTCATCGGTACCTCGAGCGACAATAGAGATTCACTTCGCCCAAGCATCGCACGTCGACACACGACGTGTGAAGCCGATCCAGCTTAAGTTTAGCGCGCGACGAAGGATCGCTCGATCACATAGTCCCCGGGCTCGCCCACATGCGCCGAGATGTGAAATCCCCGGGCATCGAGCATCTTGGACAGATCGGTGAGCATCGCCGGACTACCGCAGATCATCACCCGATCAAAGGCTGGGTCGAGGGCCGGCATATCGATATCTTGGAACAACTTGCCGGTCTCGATCAGCGACGTCACCCGACCCTGATAGCGAAAGCGTTCCCGGGTGACCGTCGGGAAGTACACCAACTGGTTCCTCACCTGTTCACCCAGATACTCATGATGCGTCAACTCCCACTCGATGAAGTCTCGATAGGCCAGTTCGCTGCGGTAGCGCACGCCGTGCACCAGAATGATCTTCTCGAAGCGCTCGTAGGTCTGCGGATCCTTGATGATGCTCATGAACGGCGCGAGACCCGTCCCGGAGCTCAGCAGGTACAGGCGCTTGCCGGGCTTCAGGTCATGCAGCAGCAACGTGCCGGTGGGCTTGCGGCTGACGAGCACCTCGTCGCCGGGCTTGATGTTCTGGAGTCGCGAGGTCAGCGGGCCATCCGCTACCTTGATGCTCAAGAACTCCAAGCAATCTTCGTGATTGGCACTCGCAATGCTGTAGGCCCGCATCAGCGGCTTGCCCTCGATCATCATACCGAGCATCACGAAATGCCCGTTCTCGAACCGCAGGGCCGGGTCCCGGGTGGTGGTGAAGCTAAATACGGTCTCATTCCAATGATGAACGTTGAGAACCCGTTCGGTGCCGATCGCTGCCATCTGATCATTCGCCCATCTGTCAATACGTAGCCCGCCATTATAAGCGTATTTGGTGGCGGGCGCGTCCCGAATGCCGGGCACCGACGGCGCGATAGCCCGCATCATTCAAGAACATGCAACCGATTTGTGCACGACAGCCGTCGCAGCGACTTGCCCGCCGTTCTTGAATAATGTCAGCTACGGTGTGACGTGCGCCATATCGTTCCATAATCGGATCACGGGCTCGTTCCGGTCGTGCTCATAGCCGAGCGCGCTCAAGCTCGCGGTGCCGAGAATCCAGCAAGCGCCCGCACCCGTATCGAGCCCCAACCAGCATGCCGTCAGCACGCGTAGAAAGTGTCCGCTGGAGAAGACGATGACGTTGCCGGCTCCCGCGCGCAGCTTTGTGACCACGCGCCGCGCCCGGGCCATCACCTCGGCCGGAGATTCGCCGTCCGGACAGCCATCGCGGAACAGTTGCCAGTCAGGGCGTTCGGCTCGGATCTCCACCGAACGACGTCCTTCGTAAGCGCCGTAATTCCACTCCACGAGGTCCGCGTCGACCTCGGCCAGGACGCCGAGACCGGCAAGCTCGCAGGTGCGTTCCGCCCGCCGCAAAGGACTGGTGAGCACACGCTGATACTCGAGGTCTCGAAGGCGCGCGCCGAGATTGCGCGCATTGCGTTCACCGGATTCCGTCAAAGGCAAATCCGTAAGACCCGTGTGCTGTCCCGACAGGCTCCATGCGGTCTCACCGTGGCGGGCGAGGTAGATAATCGGCAATGAATCGCTCATCGGCACTCGCTCCGGGAATCGACTGATCGGCACAACCCAGCCTAATTAACAGAGTAAGTCAGACAGATTGCCGCGCTTCAATACCCGCGCGCCCTATCCACCTGGTGCGCCAGCCGCTCACCGCGCATGGCCCTGCGAATGTTCGCCGCGATATTGGCCACCGCAAACTTCGGGACCGTCGTGCCCGCGGCGTGCGCGGTGACGAGAATCTTTGGATGATTCCAAAAAGGATGCGGTTCCGGCAATGGTTCCACGCGGAATACATCAAGGGTCGCCGCCTCCAGTATTCCGGCATCCAGGGCGGCGATCAGGTCCGCGTCCACCACATGCGGCCCGCGACCCATGTTGACGAGACAACTATTGCGCTTGAAATGCGTGAACAATTCAGCTGACAGAATGTCGCGCGTCTCGTCGGTCAACGGCAGCACGTTCACCACGATGTCGCAGCGTGACAGCATCGACAGCAGCCCGTCGCGCCCCGTGCACGTCTCAACGTCCGGCAACTGCTTCGGCGTGCGGCTCCAACCCTGCACGCTGAAGCCCTCTTGGCGCAGCGCCACGGCGATCTCGCCGCCGAGTTCGCCCAGGCCGAGCACCCCGACCGTGGTGGTAGCGGTCAGGGTCGGCGGAATATAGATCCAATGGCCTTTGCGTGATCGTTGCTCGAACAAGTGGAATTTCCGGTGGTGGCGATACACCGCGAGCCGGGCGTAATCGACCATAGTCCGGGTCAGTGTGGCATCGACGAGGCGCGCCACAGGCACATGGGCCGGCAGTCGTGTCGGATCCAGCTGGTTGATCCCTGCGCCCAGCGAGAGGATGGCGCGCAGATTCACGAACCTATCGAGGCCGCTCTCGGGCAACATCCAGAGGATGGCGACATCGACCGTTTGCGGCTCGGCCACGTTCTCGCCCACCGAGAATGTAAAATCGTCGAACTCGGCGGCCAGGGCGTCGCGCCAGTCCTCGGGTGAGTCCAAATGGCTGTTGAAGTAAATGTGTGGCTTCATGAGGTGCCGCAACCCGCTGTGTCAGGACTCAATACGTCACGCTCCACTCCCGTCGCTCTACTCCGCGAGATGTAATCGCGCGTCTTTGAAATCGATCAACCACTGCAGCGGCGCGGCCTCGCTACGATGCCGCGGAGAAATGTAGCCGAGCATCCGTTGGACTCTTTCGGAGTAGCCCCTGGCAATCTCCCATGGAACCGCAATGGGTGAGGCTTCCTCCGGCGTGAGCCAGCCGAGCACGAAGCTCATATGCAGTCCGCGACGCCAGGAACTTTCGGTGCGGTTCGCACCGGCCCCATGGATGGTCTTGCCGGAATACAGGAACGCGGAACCAGCGGGCATGACGGCGGGCACGCTAGTCTTGGGATCGGCGAGGGTATGGAAACTGTCCCAACGATGACTGCCGGGCACCATCCGGGTGGCGCCCACTTCCTCGGTAAAGTCGGACAGCGCCAACAGAATACTGACCATGCATTCCGGCGCATTCTTGCCACCCTCGACGAAGGTCGGCCACAAGCCAAGGTCCCGATGCAACACCTGCTCCTTCTCGCCGGGTCCGACGATCATCGCCTGACCCGTGTTCAACCAATAGCCCTCCTTCAGCGCACGGCCGGCCCATGCATGCATCAAGTCGTGATCCAACAGTTCCGCGAAGGCCGGCGCACGCGCCGCCAACCGGGTAAATCGCTTGGTCTGTCCGCCCCAAAACGCCGTCGCCTCCGGGTCCGCCAAATCCGCTCCCGGCGATGTCTTGCGAATGTCGGCATCCAATTGCAGGTTGAGGCGCTCGAGCAAATCCGGCGCGATGAAATCGCGCACGATCACCCCGCCGTCGGCGTCGATCCCCTCCATGATGGCTTCGATGGGATCCGTATGGCGATACTCTTTGAGTCGCTCGGTGGTCATAGGCACCCTTCATTCGGTGTTGGAGGCTCGGGTCGGAATCGAACCGGCGTACACGGCTTTGCAGGCCGCTGCATGACCACTCTGCCACCGAGCCTCTAGGTCAAAAACAAGAACCCCGGGCGAGCCGGGGTTCTTGAGCAGCGCATTTTAACAGTCTGAGATGCGGCCCACAAGGCAGGCTATGCTCAGAGTAAATCGTCGGATCCAAATCAGTACATTAGCAGGGCCGCGCCGCGTCAGGACACGACACGACCTGTGTACGCTCACGTCAACGCCGACCCGAACAGAGCCAGCATGCGGCTCCACGCTTTCTCGGCCTGATCGTGGTTGTACACTTGTGAATCGGGCGGACACCAGCCGTGCATCGTTCCCGCATACACTTCGATTTCGCTCGCCAAGTGAGCCTTCGCAAAGGAGTCGCGCAGCACGCTCTTGGCCTCCGGCTGCTTCTGATCGTCGTTCTCGGCGATCGCAATGAGATATTGCGCCTTCATCGTCGGTATCAAGAGATGCGGACTATCGGGCTTGTCGGTGACCAGACCGCCACCGTGAAAAGTGGCGCCGGCACCGACACGTTGCGGGAATAGCGCCGCCGTGCGCATCACGAAGGGACCGCCCATGCAGTACCCCGTGGTGCCGAGCTTTTTCTTCGTGTCAACGGCAGCCTGGCTATCGAGAAAGGCGACGCAGGCGGTGGCATCGACCGTCGCCGTGTCCGGATTCAATGAACTCATCAATGACAGCAACGCGGCGCGCGTGACTGGGTCGTTGAAATCCGCATGCGCCGGTGCGGTCGGCGCCCTCTGCGTGCGATAGAAGGGATTGATGACGAGCACGGCGTAGCCAGACTCTGCGAGCCGCGTCGCCATCTGCTTGAAAGCCGGCCGCAGGCCAAAGATATCCGGCCAGATCAGCACACCCGGGTGCTTACCGTTCACCGGATGCACGAAGAAGGCATCGGCCGTGCCCGCCGGTGTTTTGATATCGATATCCGCGCCTCGAGTCTCGGCCGCATGGGCGAGACGCGGAAGTGTGGCCACCACGCTGGCCGCGAACGCCATGGCGCCGAACTGCCTTCTGGTCAGCTCCGCACCGCGCCGCGCAAATTCATCGAAATCATCAAGCTCGCACATAGTTCATCCGCTCAGGTGTCTATCGGTTCGTGATCTTGCGCCAATTGGCCCGATTCGCATACAGAATTTGACCTAGACGAACGTCTGCGTAAGTCGACGGAAAAATTCGGGTTTTCGGTGCTGCCCAACGGATCTCGGTAAACACAGCGGGAGTTCCGCTTGCGCTACCATCCGGGCATGAAAACCCCGCGCAAGCCGGCCAAGGTACCTCGCCGGACCTCACGTAAGCCCGCAATCGACGCGCTCTACACCGCCGCGGTGATACCGACCGGGATCCTCGCCGTGCTCGCCGAGCTCGCCGACCAGGAACACGTCGCCGTACAACCTTGGCTCGCCGGCCAGGGCATCACCCGTGCCCAAATCGACGACGCCGCGGTGCGGGTGTCGTATCGACAGGCGAGTCTCATCATCAAACGCGCACTGCGGGCGATTCCCGACGGTGACATCGGCCTGAAGGTGGGCAGTATTCAGACCATCGGCTCGTTCGGCATCGTCGGCCTCGCCATGATGACGGCCCGCACCTTCGGCGAGGCAATGGCGATCGGCGTCGAGAACGCGGCCATCAGTCATGCCATGATGGACGTGGAACTCGAGCTATCGGCGGACGGCAACGCCGCGATGGTCGCAAGGCCGCGCTTCGCCGACCCTGAGATTCTGGTGTTCCTTTGCGAGGAATTGTTCGCCAGCACTCTGATCCTGGCACGGGCCTTGGTGGGTGCGGCGTTCAAGCCGCTGCTGCTCGAACTCACGTATCCGGCTCCGGCCCATGCGGCTGAATACCGCGCGCTATTCGGGTGCCGGGTGCGCTTCGGAGCGAGCCGCAATCGCGTCATGGTCGAGCCACGTTGGTTGGAGCTGAAATTGCCCACCCATCACCCGATCAGCGCGCAGCAGGCCCTCGCCATCTGCCGGGATCAGGCCGCACAGATGAAACGCCAGAGTGAGATCGTCGCATCGGTGGAACGTATCTTGCGCCTGCGCCTCGCCGACCACCCGACCCTGGCCGAGGTTGCCCAGACCTTGAACTTGGGTGAACGCTCACTACGCCGCCATCTCGCTGCGGCCGGTCGCGTATTCCGCGACATTCACAATCGGTTGCGTGCCGAACGCGCCTTGGAGTTGCTGAGCGCCGGGGCGCTCAGCGTGGCGCAAATCGGCAATGAAGTTGGCTTCGCGGACGCCCGCGAATTCAGACGTGCGTTCAAGCGCTGGACCGGCGCAGCGCCGACGGCAATGCGCCATGGTCAAACTCCTTAGCCTGTTGGACCCATCCGCGCGAGCCGCGCGGAGTAGTCCGGCAACCTGCCGGTTCCCGCCGGGGAGCACCGCACCCTGGGGTGCCTACCGGCCAGTCGCTTTTGGCCTATTTGCCCCCCCTGTGACGCAACTATACCCCTCTCGTTGCCGATCGAATCAGCGCAAATTAGAGATCTAACCAGCCTCGGGATTGAGAGTCATGCGTAAGGTCGCCGCCGCCATTCTCTGCGTTCTCGCCGTCGGGTGCAGCAAGAACGCTACCGCGCCGCACGGCCTGTCGGCGGACGACACGGCATTCCAGAAGAAGCTTCAGGAAGAATTGCTGGATGCCACGGCCGGGACGGTCATCGAGATTCCGGCAGGCACGCATGCGCTCGACCGGGTGCTGACCCTGCGAGCGAACGGGGTCACCATCCGTGGCGCGGGGTCGGATAAGAGCATCCTGTCGTTCAAGAATCAGATCTCCGGACCCGAGGGAATGCTGGTCTACGCCAATGACTTCACTCTCGAACACCTCGCGATTGAGGACAGCAAGGGGGATGGACTCAAGATCAACGACGGCGAGAACGTCACGATCCGCGATGTTCGGGTGGAGTGGACCGGGGGACCTAAGACCACGAACGGTGCGTACGGCATCTATCCGGTGAAGTGCAAGAACGTGCTGATCGAGGACTCCGCCTCGTATGGCGCCTCCGATGCGGGCATCTACGTCGGACAGTCCCACAACGTCATCGTGCGCCGCAATCGGTCCGAGAAAAATGTCGCCGGGATAGAGATCGAGAACACGATCGGGGCCGATGTCTACGAGAACAGCGCCACCGGCAACACCGGTGGCATTTTGGTCTTCAACATGCCGAATCTTTCGCAGCCCGGCAATTCCACCCGCGTGTTCAAGAACAAATCGATCGCGAACAACCTCGGCAATTTCGCCGCCAAGGGCGCGGCGGTGGCCAGCGTTCCGGCCGGCTCCGGCGTCGTCGTCAATTCCAATTCCAAAGTGGAAATCTTCGACAACGACATTGCTGAAAACAAGACGGCGAACATCATCATTTCCAGCTACTACTCCACCAATTACTACAACCGCCCCGGCGTCGATCCGAAGTACGATCCCTATCCGCGCGCGATCTACATCTATGACAACCGCTTCAAGGGCGGCGGCGATTCACCCGACGGCATCGAATTGAAGACGCTCAAGACAGCCTTGTTCGGCTTGAACGGGCACTTTCCGGATATTCTCTGGGACGGCTATCGTGACTCCAAGAACTTGGTGAACGGCCTGCCCCCGGCGGATGAGCGAATCTGTGTGCAGAACGGCGGCGTCGACGTGCTCGACGCCGACGGACCGAACAAATTCAAGAATCCCAAGGTGGACACGTCCTCCTTCCAATGCGAGCTGCCCAAATTGACCGCCGTTCAATTACCGGGAGCTTGAGTCATGGGGCGCCTACGAAGTCACGCCACGCGAGACCGAGGTTGCGCAATTTCGCGTCGCGGACGCCTGGCGTCGGTTGCCAGTGTTCTCCGCTGTAAATCCTCAGAGCACCGGGAGCGGCGCCACGCGGCTACCGCCAAGGCGTTCACCGCATGCGTGGCCGCGCTACTGCTCGGGGCCTGCTCGCGGCAGTCGCAAGCGCCGCATTTCTTTGCCGAGGGTCGGCCACAGAAACTCAGTGACTGGCACATGGTCTACGCGGATGGCGCGAGGCTGGCGCTCAACGTCGGCGTCGTCGCCTACGATGTCAATACTCCGCTGTTCAGCGACTATGCTCACAAGTTGCGCACGCTCTGGGTACCGTCGGGCAAGGCAGCGAAGTACGACGCGGCCGCGACTTTCGATTTTCCGGTGGGCACGGTCATCACCAAGACATTCTACTATCCCTTGCCCACCGGCACGTTTCGCGAATCCAACGGGGTTGCGCGCACGTACGACCAGACCGTGGAATTCGTCAATCATCAGAGCGCGAGCGAGGGTTTGAATCTCGATCACGTACGGCTGATCGAAACCCGAGTTCTGGTGCGCCGCGAACACGGCTGGGATGCGCTGCCCTACGTGTGGAATGCCGCGGGTAGCGATGCCGAACTCGCCCGCACCGGCGATGCGCTGCCGCTCGAATTGGTCGCTGACGATGGTACCGGTGAAGCCTTCACGTACGTGGTGCCGAACGAAAATCAGTGCGCGGGCTGCCATGCCGTCGACCTCACGACCAAGGCGATCACGCCGATAGGCCCCAAGGCACGGCACCTGAATCGGAACTATCGGTACGCGAACGGCGACGACAATCAACTCCGCCGTTGGACCAGCCTTGGGCTGCTCAGCGGCGCGCCGGACGTCTCTGCCGCACCGAAAAACGCCGACTGGCGCGATCCCGCGGCACCCCTGGATGCGCGTGCCCGTGCATACCTCGATATCAATTGCGGCCATTGCCACAATCCGGCGGGTGCGGCGAACACCACGGCGCTCGATCTGACCGCGTTTGCGGCGGCTGATCGTCATCTAGGTCTGTGCAAACCACCGGTGGCCGCGGGTCGCGGCACAGGGGACCATCTGTTCGATATCGTTCCAGGGAAGCCCGACGACTCCATTCTGCTCTACCGCATGATGTCCCACGAACCCGGCGTGATGATGCCGGAGCAAGGCCGCAGCACCACTCACCACGAGGGCGTCGAATTGATTCGCCAATGGATAAACAGCTTGCCGGGAACCTGCGTTTCTTGATCGAACCTGCGTGATCGAACCAGCGTGCGTTGATCGAACAATAGTCTTAGGGAGAACATAACGATGACGATGCGAATCTCGCTGCGCGGCCGCGCCGTGCGACATGCCCCATGCTGTGCCGCCGCCGCGCTGCTCGCATGCGCATCGACCCCCGGCATCGCCGCGGCTCCCGCCGCCGCGCAGGACGATGCCGCTGCCGACTTGGGCGAAATCGTGGTGACCGCGCAAAGCCGCAGTCAGAACGAACAGGTGGTACCGATTCCGATGCAGATCGTGACCGGCGCCGACATCGGCAAGCTGGAGGCGACGGATCTGTCGAAGATGCAAGGCTACATTCCCGGCCTGGTCGTCGGCGGCGACCAACCGACCCAGCCGAGCTACGGTTTGCGCGGCATTTACGTGACGGATTTCGGCATCGGCACCGATTCGCCGATCGGCATTTACGATGATGGCGTGTACGCCGGCAAGAGCGGGGGCGCCCTACTCCTGTTCGACGACATCCAGCGCGTCGAAGTACTCAAGGGACCTCAGGGCACCCTGTTCGGTCGCAATAGCGCCGGCGGTGCGATCTCGATCGTGACGAATACGCCGCAGGACACGTTTGAGGCGAAAGCGCTACTGCGCGCCGGTAATTTCGGCGAACGCTACCTCGACGGGATGGTCAATCTGCCGATCGCTTCCAATCTCGCCTTTCGTTTGAGCTTCGTCGACAATCAGAACAGCGGCTGGCTGCGCGACGCGGCCACGGGAAAAGAGTACGAGAAGAACGACGACTGGGGGTCGCGTGCGCAATTACGCTGGAATGCGCCGGGCAATACCGTGGTGAACCTATCGTGGGAGTACGAGCGACTGAATCAACCGGCCCGCCCCGCCATCGGACTCGTCGACCTGCCGGCGTCGCCGGGTCTGCCAACACTGCCGCCGGATCCCAATAGCTACATCGATCCGCGCACCGCTCCCATCTACAACGACGTCGGCGGCGACCGCGAGACGCGCAACTTCAGTGGCCTCACCCTGCGGGTCGAGCACCCGCTAGCGTTCGGCGCACTGACCTCGATCACTGCTTACCGGCAGTTCTCCACCTACAACCGCGAGGACCAGGACGGCACCAACCGCATCTACCTGTACTTCGACGACGTGAATATCGAACGCAACACGAGTTGGTCACAGGAATTCAAATTGTCCGGCAATAACGCGCTGGCCGATTGGGTCGGGGGCGTGAGCTACTACTACGACGATGCCCACCAGACCAGTCAGCTCAATTTCTACACCGACAGCATCGATACGCTGATTCAAAACACGCAAGGCTTCTCGCTCTACGGCGCATTGACCCAGGGGCTCCAGGCCGCCGGACTGCCGCTCTCCCTGCTCGGCGATCCGTGGCAGGAGAACATGATCAATCAGAACATTTCAAAATCCGCGGCCGCGTACGGCGACGTGATATGGCATTTGACCGACCGGCTCAATCTCACCACCGGCGTGCGCTTCACCCACGATCAGCGACAATTCAGTTGGTACAATCCGGAGCGCACGGCTACGGCACTCGACGGCACGCTGGCGACGCTGCAATCACTGGGCATACTCCAGGCGTTCCAGGTGCCGATTCAGGCGTTCCAGCAGAATATCGAATTCAATACACCCATATCGACGGCTGCTCCGCTGGAGGTCAGCAATACCTGGAACGACACCAGCCCCCGCGCGGTGCTCGATTACAAACTCACGCCGGACCTCATGATCTATGCCTCCGCGGCCCGCGGCTACCAAGCCGGCGGCTATAACTTCGAATTACCGGGCTCGCACTATGAGCCTGAAACCGTGTGGAACTACGAAGGCGGCATCAAGAGCTATTTCCCCGACCAGCGTCTGCTGCTCAATGCCTCGGTTTATTACTACAAATATTCCAATTTGCAGTCACTCAATCTCGTCTCCAACGGCAACGGTGCACTGCCCGCCTACGAAGTCACGGTCAGCGACCAGGAGGCCAGGGGATTGGATGTCGAGGCGCACTGGCAGGCAACCGATGCCCTACGCGTGACTCTTGCCAATGCCTACATCGACTCGACCTACAAGAACTACATTGCCTCCGACGGCAGCAATCTGGCCGGGCAGCCCACCGGCGAGCCGCTCTGGTCCACCGCGGCCGGCCTGGATTACGTCTTCCCCCATGTCGCCGGCGGCATCGTGGATTTGAACCTCCAGGATGCCTATCGCGGTAGATACCGTTGTAATACCGATTCGGTGGTACAGGGCAACTGTCTGGTGACCCCGACGTTCAGGCTCGGCGCGGCGACGAATCGCACCGATGGCCGCATCGGTTGGTCGTCGCCCAGTACCACCTGGAGCGTGGCGATGTACGCGAACAATATCTTCAACAAGCAATATGTGACCGGCATCAGCAACATCAGCGCGACAACCTTGGGCACGCCGTTCGCGAGCATCAGCGCGCCGCGATTTTGGGGCGCCGAGGTTGCGGCGCACTTCTGACCGAGGCGGCCTCATGACATCCGAATCGAGCGCCGCAGGGGCACCTGCACTGTCGGTGGAGGACCTGCCGGCGCTATTGCAGCGCCAGCGCAACGCCTTCCGCGCCGACATGTCGCCTTCGCGTGCCGTGCGTAAGGATAGGCTGCGTCGCCTCGGAACGCTCATCGACACGCACGCCGGAGAATTCGCGGCGGCGATCTCGGCGGACTTCGGCACGCGCTCGGTCGTCGAGATCCGAATCACGGAGACCCTGGTGCTGCAAAGCGGTATCCGTCATGCGCTGCGGCACCTCGCGCAGTGGATGCGGCCCCGTCGTGTGAGCACCGCTCTCGCCTATCGTCCGGGTCGCGCTTTCATTCTCCGGCAGCCCGTCGGCGTAGTCGGCATCGTCAGTCCGTGGAACTATCCGCTATTGTTGACCTTGAGCCCATTGATCGGCGTGCTCGCCGCGGGCAATCGCGCCCTGCTCAAGCCCTCGGAGCTGACGGCGCGTTTCTCGGCCGCCCTACAGGCGGCTGTGGCCGCGACTTTTGCCACCGACGAGGTCGCCGTCGTGACCGGCGGAGCGGAGACGGCGAAGGCTTTCACGGCGCTGCCCTTCGATCATCTCTATTTCACTGGTTCGACCGCGCGGGGCCGCGAAGTGGCCGGGGCCGCAGCGCGCAATCTCACTCCGGTCACGCTGGAACTCGGCGGCAAGTCGCCGGCCATCATCGACGCATCTTGTAATCTCGAGCAGATGGGCGACCGACTCGCCTGGGGCAAGCTCATCAATGCGGGCCAAACGTGCATCGCACCCGACTATGTCCTGGCGCCGCGTGGCGACATCGAGCGCGTGGTTCAAGTGCTGCGCGTCAGCATGCGCCGCTTATATCCGGCCTTTCGAGGCAATCGCGACTACTCCAGCATCGTGAGCGACGGCCACCTCGAGCGCCTGCGCGAGCTCGTGGAAGACGCCCGTGTCCGCGGCGCACGCATCATCGAGATCGAGACCGCGACCGCAGCCACGCCGGCGGGTCGGCAGTTGGCGCCGGTATTGCTGGTCGATGTCGACGATACGATGCGGGTCATGCGCGAGGAGATTTTCGGACCGTTACTGCCCATCGTGCCCTACGACTCGCTCGCCGACGCGCTCGACTATGTCAATCGCCGCGATCGGCCGCTCGCGCTCTACTGGTTCGGTACCAGCCACGCGGCGCGCGCTCGAGTGCTGGCGGGCACCATCGCTGGCGGCGTGTCGATCAATGACACTTTGATGCACGTCGCGCAAGAAAGTTTACCATTCGGGGGAATTGGCCCCTCGGGACACGGACACTACCATGGAGAGTTCGGGTTTCGGCAGTGCTCCAAGGAGAAGCCCGTGTTCGTGCAATCGCGCCTTGCCGGAACCGGCGTCATCCGGCCCCCGTACAAACCCTCGATCGATCGCGTGCTGACATGGCTGTCCCATCTCCTGTAGCCACCACACCGGTGGCCGAAGCCGCTCCACCATAGCGACGTGGCATGCGGCTTGCTAGCCGTTCATGGCATGAAAAATCACCACCGTATTGCCACGCAGTGTGTACTCGCCTGCCTGGTCGGCGCCTGTTCCCCCCAACCCCGCTCCGCACCTGCCCCCTGGCAACCCGTGGCCTCAATCCAGGAGATCATGCAAAGCGTGATCGACCCGTCCGCGGACGGCGTATGGAACGCGGTCGAAACCGTGACGACAGCATCCGGTACAACCGAGCGGCAGCCGCGCACTCCCGAGGAATGGCTCGAAGTACGGCATGCCGCGATCACACTCGTGGAGAGCGCGAATCTCCTTGTGATCGAAGGCCGTCGCGCGGGCGCTCACGACTTTCCCGCCGAGGCGGCCGGCGCTCTGGATTCGGCGCACATCCAAGCGCTCATCACGGCACGGCGGGCTGACTTCAACGCCTTCGCGGCCGCGCTGCGCATTGCCTCGCTCACGGCGCTCTCCGCCATCGACGCACGCGACCCGGTGCGACTGGTGAGTGCGGGCGGAGCGATCGACCAGGTGTGTGAAGGCTGCCATTTGACGTTCTGGTACCCCAACCAAGTGATCCCTCCGCTGCCACAGGTCGCCCGGGCGCTGCCGCCGCTGGAACGGGCACCCAACACCGCACAGGCGCGCCCCTCGACCCAGTGAGGCGGGCACCGCCCCTCACCGGCGTTTCTCGGGCGTTTCTCGGGCGTTTCCCTGCCGTTTCGCTAACGGCCATGACGACCGATACCGCCGAGGGGATGGCAACTGGTGAATCTGCGACGGCACTGCGCAATTTTGCACAGTGTGCTGCGCAATAAGCAGCAGCGCCGCCGTCACGGCGTTGCGTAACAGTTGCCGGGCATTGTCAATGAACGCCGAGATCACGCACTTAAGTCGCTCATTCGTGCCGCGCCGACACGGGGCCCACGCAACCGATGCATCAACCGCGAGTTGGCGCGCTGCTTGCAAGGAAGCAGCGCACCCGCCGAAAGCTTCCTTGGGCGACAACGTATCTTCGGAGAAAGTCGATGTTGAAAGCCATCCATTCGCGATCGAGTGCGAATTCTGTCAGCCTCTGTGCATTGCTATTTCTGGCCGTCGTGGGCGGCAGCGGCACGGCCGTCGCTCATCATGCGTTCGCCGCGGAATACGACGGCGACAAACCGCTCGATCTGTCGGGCACCGTCACCAAGGCGCGGTGGGTCAATCCGCATAGTTGGCTGTACTTCGACGTCAAAGGCGCGGACGGTGCGGTCACCAATTGGGGCGTCGAACTCGCGGCACCCAATGCACTGGCGGAGAAGGGATTGGCCAAGACCGATCTGGCGGCCGGTGCACAGATTCACGTCAGGGGGTTCTTGAGCAAGAACGGCGGACCCTTCGGCTACGCCGTGACCATCACTCTGGCGGATGGCCGGTCGTTCCAGACCGGTGGCGCCCCGAATACCCCGGCACCAGCGGAAGGCGCCAAGTCCGCACCCACCGCGGGCGGTTGAGATGATGTCGCACCTTGGCAGCGCATCGCGTTGCGCGACCCGGTGGCGCGGACTGCTGGTGGCCGCAATACTAGTGTCCCCAGCAGTGCTCGCGGAGACAGGCACGGCCGCGGGTAACGGCGCGGCCGGCACAGGTACGCAGCCCGGAATCGTCAAATCCGCGCACAACGCGGGGCTCAAGTCAGGGAAAATCCCACGTTCCGCCGACGGCAGACCGGATTTTTCCGGTATCTGGCAGACCACCAGCGCCGCGGACTATGACCTCGAGCCGCATTCCGGACGCAAGGACGCGCCACCCGGCATCGGGATCGTCGAGGGCGGCGTCATTCCGTATACGCCGGAAGCTCTGGCGACCAAGCACAAGAACTTCGAGGCCCGCGCCGAGGACGATCCGCGTCTCAAGTGCTGGACTCTCGGCACGCCACGTGGAATCTACTATCCCGAGCCCTTTCAAATCTTCCAACGGCCGCAGGATGTGACCGTGTTCTTCGAGTTCGGTCACTCGGTGCGCACCATCCATACCGACGGCACGCTGCACCCGATCGACAACGATCAGGAATTTTGGCTGGGTGACTCGCGCGGCCATTGGGAGGGCGACACGCTGGTGGTGGACGTCACCGATTTCAACGATCAGACCTGGCTGTCCCGCGCCGGTGATTTTCACGACGAAGCATTGCACGTCGTCGAACGCTGGACCCTCATCGATGCCAACACTATCGACTATCAGGCGACACTCGAAGACCCCAAGATCTACAGCAAACCCTGGAAAATCGAGGTATTCCTCTACCGACATCGCGAACCTAATTTCGAATTGATCGAAAACTATTGCTACACCCTGGACTACGACAAGTACTACCCGGTGCCTAAAGAATGAACAGCATAATCCTTTCGCACATGGTCCTTCCGCGCATGACAGGTCCGCTGCTCGCGGCGAGTATGGCGGTCACGATACCGATCGTGGGCCATGCCCAGCAGACACGAACAGCATCGGCGTCGGTAACGGCCGCGCAAGCGCCCTCGGCGGCCTCCGCCGCGCAAGCCACGGCTGGTGCGCCGCAATCTCTAGCTGCTGCGCAAGGTCCGGCCACGGCGGCCACCGCGGCGCAGCCGCCCCAGGGAGGCCTGCACTTCGAGATGAACCCGCCGCCCATCGCCCCGGGACCGTGGACCGGAAAACGGCTGCCGGACGGCCAACCGGACGTCGGCGGCGATTGGTCCAACACCGCCGGCAACCACAACAATTTCACCGATCCACAGGGCGGTATTCCCAACGACCCGCAAGATCGTGGGCGTCCCGTCAAACCGCGTGCAAGCCGCGCTCAAAGCCGCGTGAGCGATCCGCCCGACGGTGAGCTTCCCTACCTACCGTGGGCGCGCGCCAAGCAGCTGGAATTCCAGAACGGCTTCTTCAACAACACGAAGCCCGAATACATCGAGCCGCTGGCACGCTGCGCCCCGGCCGGAGTTCCAAAATCCTTCTACTGGCATGGTTACGAGATTCGCCAGTACCCGGGCTACGTGGTCTTTCTGTTCAATTCCGGATCGCGAATCATCCATTTGGATAACCAGCAGCATCTGCCCGCGGCGATCAGTTTATGGCAGGGCGATTCGCGCGGCCATTGGGAGGGCAATACGCTGGTAGTGGACGTGAGCAATCTGAATTCCAAAGCCCGGCTGGGCCGTACCGGTGATTTTACCACCGAGAATGTGCATGTCGTGGAACGTTATATTTTCGACAACGGCAACAAGCGTTACGACTACGTCGCCACATTCACAGATCCCACCGCATTCTCGCGTCCGTTCACCGTTACGATTCCGGCGCGCCGTTGGACGGTGGACGATAAGCCGAATGGCTGGCATTACGAGGTGCCGCTGGCGAACAACCCGGGCAAGGAGCGCATCGGCGATCACCTTGAACGCATTTGCGTGGAGAACAACGGCGGCTTCGGTCGAGTCGCCGTTCAGAACAACGCACAGAACAAGAAGTAGCCGCTACTCATGTCGCGTTTGCTGGCGATCGCC
>Ga0116227_10003124_pt1 | contig 37100 bp, 29 predicted proteins | sample S1TSphgellanicum_FD_89693 | JGI IMG/M metagenome (GOLD analysis project Ga0116227, IMG submission 89693) | Host-associated microbial communities from peat moss isolated from Minnesota, USA - S1T2_Fb - Sphagnum magellanicum MG | ecosystem: Host-associated > Plants > Peat moss > Unclassified...
AGCCTCAAACAAGGGAAAAATCCATTCATTTTTGTAGTCAGCTTCAAACAAAGGAGGGCGTGTACACCAAGTTTCTAATACCTTCCAGAAGGCCTATTAACTGTGGGCCTTCCTTGGCTTGGGTATTCATATCTTTTGTAGTCAATTGGTCTTTAGGTAGTAGTCACGTGTTGTCTTTCACATGGGGCGGCTCTTCTAGCCCTCCATAGAGTAGTAGTTCTCAAGTGAAGATCAAAAGAAATGAGCAAATCCAATATTGCTACTTGAGGAAGATCCTCTTTCAAGCCCAACACTTGCCATTACTAATTGTTGAGTACCCCTCCCAATTCTTCAACCCTTTTGTCTTCTTGCCCTGAAATCAAGGAAGAATGTTGTTCTCTTTTTAGCTTCTATTACAAATTTTCTTTCTTTTTGTCGATTCAAACTTCATTTCCCCTCTTCACCCCCCCCCGCCCCCCCCCTAATCATCCCATTTTGGCAACAATGGGTCCAAGAGTAGTGAGTCTCCAAGGTTCATCCTTTCTCTTTTGGCTTGCAATAGATCTTATCACATTTCAAATGTTGGCTTAGTGGGTTTTAGGGTTTGAATGAAAGTATTTGTCAAACCTTTGAAATAGTAGCAGTTGTTTGGTCCCAATCGATTGAGCTCTCGGTAACAAGTGCTTGTTTTGTGATTCCATCAACTACATCTATTTGTGAATATGGATTTTTGCAAATCAATGTTTAAATGATTTATGAACCATAGAAAAATAGGCACAAATGTAAAATATTGGTGGATATGTTTAAAAATATGTCTTCCTTTCCAAGTTCAAAAGTAGGTGTCATTTTTGCCTAAACTAGATCAATAAATATAGTCAAAATGAAAACCAAAACATCATCTTTTTATTCTTTCACAAATTAATTGAAGCCAACTTGAATTCTTTACATAGACAAAGTTGTGTTTTTTTTGGGGTGATTGAAATAAAAAGGTCGTAGTAGTCAAGTATGCTAGAATTAAATTGTTGAATTTCAAACATACTTTATCATCTTCTTCTTCAATGTCCTTTTGAGTGAGGGTTGAACATGTGTTGAAATTTTTTTGTTGTCTAAAGGAGGAGGGGGGGCTATGAATGAAGAAAAAGGGCCTTTTTTTCCTATTTGCCAACCAAGAAAACTACCACCATTTGTACACTGACAAAAAGGGTAAAGGGTAAAGTTACAAGAGTGTGTGTGTGTGGAGGGTGGGGGGAGAGGACCTCCATGAGTAACCTTACAAAAGGGGAAAGCTAAAAGCTACAAAAGTGGGGTGAGGACTTCCAGTGACTGAATATCAAGTGGAAACATGATCACCAGCAGAATATGATCTTTCAACTATTCTTTGTTTTGGTGCTTGGTTTGGTGTGCTTCCTGCCCCATCAGAATGCAGATCAGAAAACGTGGAAAAAAAATGTCCAAGATGTTGTATCCTAGATGGTCCTCAACTTGAACAGGGAGATGACTGAAGGCCGATGGCTTCAGGACTCAAGTCCACTACAATGCCCCATTGTATGGAGTTTGATAGTTTTAAAAAAGACCTGGATTGAATTCACGAGAAGGTAGTTGTTGGAATTTTTGTTCTCTTTTGTTCCAGGGAAGGGTGGGGCACGATGGAGAACTAGAAAATATTGCAATATCTTGGCAGCTTCTGTCAATTAATTAATTAATTAATTATGAAAATTTCTATTTTCAACAAATAAAATATACTTCAAAATTCAATATTTTCCTTCACAAATTTCATAATATAATAAGTGTCACAGCTGCCAAGGTAGTTGGGTATGGAATCATGGACAATATTCACACCTACGTATGCAAAATAATCACACCCCCATGGATGAATTACTTTATTCTTATGTGCTTGCTGGGTGTTTTTCCTTTAATTATTTATTTATTTGTTGGAAGATGATGAGCAAAGCAAGAAGATAGTCTTGTGTCTTTCCTTCCAAACCAGTCTCCAAATAAATTCCTTTATAATCAATTAATAATTTCTGGAGTGCTGGTTTTATAATGGAAGGGATTACAAAGAGTGACGGAGTTTTTGACAGAGAACCCTCCCCCACTCCTCACCCCCCCCGAAAAAACTGACACCCATAACTACCTACTACCACTCTATTATGTGGATCCCAGTGAACCAGTACCTAGCAGTGTACCAATCTGGATGGATGGTGTGACTGGATGCCTAGCTTTTTTTTCATTGCTTCCTGTCCTTGTGGTAACCACCTTGGTTAGTACAGTTCAACCTTTTTCTTTCTTTTTCTGACTCAGCCTTTCATTTTTATTTATTTCTTTCTTTCTTTTTGACACACTTGGGAATGGCAAAACCTAGGCAATAATAGTTCTATTGCCAGGCTGAATTATTATGATCCGGAGATTTGAACCAGGCACCTCACTACTGCAGAACTAATGATTTACCTTCACCTTTAATTGCAACCATCATAGTATAAGTTCGTTTAAATACATATAGTTGTTTTCATCAACCACAATCCAACCTTATAATCGAACCATGCATGTGATTGTCGCATGCACAGCTCGACCCCCATGAAGTTGGATGGGGTGTTTAGCATCTTGCCTCATGACAAAGTGAGGATACAACCATGCATGCGATCATCACGTGAATGGCTTGACCCCAATGAAGTTGGATGGGGGTGTTTAGCATTTTGCCTCATGACAAAGGGCGGATATGAGGATACCTGCCATCAGCATACATTTTCAACATTGTGTAAGAGTAATGCTCATTAAAACTGAGGTCAAACCAGTCAAACCTTGCAGTAGAACAGTGCAACTCCACACAATGTGTTCCATTGACATCTGGACAATGCTTGTTACGGGGTATTTAATGTCTTTCCTAAATGTTCCACTCAAATGCATGCAGGTAATATCAAAATGCATGTTCAATAGAATCTATGTACAATTATTTCTTATTCAGCTTTTCCATCAATATATATATATATATATAAGTTTGTCTCTTTTATTTGATTTATTATTATTTTTTTCCCCCAATTTTGTGATATAGTTGAAGTGGTGATCATCCATAAGATGATCTAGCCAGAGTTGGGAAAAAAGTATGAAACTAATTATTTTTAGCATCCTTTTTTGGCTATTGAATGGAAATAAGGATAGAGTTTGGTGATTTGAAAAATTAAGAAAAAAATTATAGGGTTTTGGCAACTAAAATATTGAAAATACACTAAATTTTTGCCATTTAAAAAAAATCTTCATTTGGCCAAAATTCCTTGGACAGAAATGCCTTGGACACTCTATTTATCACATTTTATGTGTAAAGCCTTAGGATGGGGACATTCTCAAAATAAGGGGCCTTAAATAAAGCCTTAGGATAAGGACACAAGGTGGTAGCCAGCTCCCGACAGAATTTTGGGAATGTCTGCCAGCCATATACTTTCCTAATTGTAAAGAATGAGGCCAAGGTTATCATGAACCTATGCAGATCATGAGATGTAGGACGTGATGACAGCTCTAAGTGAAGGGTAAAGCCCAAGGTCGTGAGCTTTCTTGAGCATAAAGACCTAGGACAAGGAAACAAAAAAATGGGGAGCATTGCAAAAAATGGGAAATGCCCACTTCCTTTTTTTTGAAACACCACCCCCAAATATAGCAGAGGAAAAATTATGCGGGGTAATATGGCCTCCAGTTACAATAAAAAATCAAAGCAAGTCTTTACGTTCTCACACCTACTCCTTGAGAGTGAGAGGGATGTTACTACTTGTAAGATCCCTCTCATTCTTAAGGAGTGGCCATAATATTCCTCCTCTTTTCTTAGAGTATTCATGGAAATAAGATGCCCTCCAAATAGACTACAAAATTTCTCCCAGTGCTCTAAGAGATGCTTTGCATTGCTTGTACAAGACACTAAGTAATGTACAAGTTTTGCAGCTGGAATGTTATGAACACTACAGTTTGTGACTTTTCATGAGACTATGTCAGTTTTCAAAATGGGCAACTAATCAAATATTGGCAGTGCTTAGATCAACTGCAACCACTCTCTTTTGAGGATCTGAGGGGAGGGGGGGGGGTTGATCTTTGAGTACAAATCTTTAGTGAGTGATTACTAACAGGCTTCAAAGATCATAAACAAAGATGTCTAGAGTGCGTGTTGTGCCAGAAGACTTTAAAGAATTAGGATCTGACGATGACAATAGTTGTAATGTTATGATGAATCCATTCATCCATCCTAGTGCCTGAATCCTGACTCACTAATCTTGGATTGGGTTCAGAGTAAGTATCAATTTGGTGGTAGTACATTATTATGCGATATCAGCAGCCTGGGGTACCACTGACCTTAGAAACTTCTTTCTGCAACGATTGATATAAATTTTGCTCTGCTTTGACAGCTTATCTGAAACATAGAATTGTTTTTTTTGGCAATGTTAAGTCCAACAGACGCCAAAATGAAATAATGCTAGTACATACTAAGCTGCAAGAAGCAAGCAACCTGGTTGCTCTTCTAAGAAGTTTTTAAAGCCTAGAATGTCAGCATGCCAGAATTTAGAACCACCACCTTGCTTTGGAATTCTTTTATAGAAAAGGTCTTAACTAGAAATTTGGAGGCCAAAACCAGTCCCATAGTGACCAACCTTTTTTCCCCCACCCTACAAATTTTGTTTTTTTCCTAGTATAAATTTGATAAAATTTTCTATTTTGTTGGAAAGATTTGCCAAATTTTCAATATCACAAACTTGAAGTTAAAAAGCTCTGATAGTGACACCCCTATTCTCCGGTTTGTGTTGAGAATTGCCAGCATATTTCACCCTTTGATCATTATTTAGAAAAAAATTCCTCAAACTCAGTGGTGTTTTTAAAAATTTTAATTTTCAACTAGTGTGACTTGTTCCATTGGCCCAAGTGTGAACACGATTATGTAATTTCTCCAAACGTGAACACAACTTTGATAATAGAGCCCAATTGTAATTTTGACAAAAAGTATGACAAAAATGATTCAAAATGTAAAATCTCCCCACCCATAGGTCTAAAAATTACAAAATCACCTTCAAAAAAATCCCACTCATTAAGGGCTTTCCAAGATCTTGCTTCCCTAAAGTACTACTTAGTTTTCATTTAATTGAATTTTCAATGACAAAATTATTCAATAGTCAAAAGCTCTTGTACCATATCAAAACACCCTGGTGCACCACTACCCGTCAAGGGTATTCCAAGGGTACTAAGAGCACTGCAAGGGACACCATGCATGGTCTGACAAACAAAAAACAAACAAAACAAACAAACAAACAAATCTTCCTGAATAGCTAGATATGGCACAACAAGAGAGTTTCAATCTGGCACAAAAACAGACTTGAGAAATTCCTTCGAAGTATCTGCTGTCATGGGCTAATAATTTTATTTACTCATTCTAGTTGCCATGATCCAATGAAGGGAGAATACCACACAAACATACAGGTGCCAAAGCAACAATTTGGAGGCATCTGTTTGTCTAGAATCACAGAACTTTGATGATCTGAGAACCATATAATGCCCAATGTTCCCTACATTAGAGATAGGTTTCATACTCCCACTCAGCTGATGACATGTATTGACAGACAACCCACATGCAAATTGCGCAGCACAGGAATAACTTGTTAATCAGGCTTCTGGAGTGCACATACAGCTCGCTGCCTGCAGTTGTTATAATATTGACAGTAAACTTCTGCATTTCCATGCCCAATTTCTCTCTCTCTCTTTGGGTTTTGAAGAAGGTCGGTGAATGAGAAATGGTAATGATCCTACTGTGAGAATGCAGCAGTCTTTATGGATTTGGGTTTGCAGTCCAGAACAAGTAAGACAGTGAGGATTACCTTCATTATCACTCTCTTATTCACTATTATTTACTCCTGTCAAAGTTTGTACATAAAATCATAGTTCATTGTGATTTTTACACAGTGTGTCGGATGTTCTTCTAGCATAAGGATATATAGGTCCGGAACCAGTGTTGGCTGGTTGTTGATTTTTTACGTCACTGTCAGGTATCTTATTTAAGGGAAAAAAAACTGTCGGTGCTGGTTACCTTATAATATTTTTTGGGTAATAACTATTGGTTATGCATAAGGGTAGATTACTGAATAATCGGTTGATAACTGTTGGTTATTAGCTGGTTAGATGAGTTAGAAAATAAATAAATAAATAAATAAATAGATTCTGTTTTTAAAAAATTCTATAATAAAATTATTTAGTGTTTTAGGCTCAATAACCTACTTGAATTATAAGCAAGTCATCCAGGTAGGTTATTAGATTTTGAAAATTCAATACCAAGCAATTAGGTTATTAACCAGTTATGAAAAAAAATCTATAGCTGGCTGTTAAGTTATTAATAACTTACTTGATAATTGGGTTGATAACTGGGTCAAAACTCAATAACCAACAACATTGGTCCCAACTCCAAACTGGCCTTTTTTTTTGGTGTGACATTTCTCACAAATGCACCAAATAAAATAATTAAAAGAATAATGTGGGAAACAATGTTGTCTTGAAAAAATTGCCAGAAGTTTTTTTTTTTAATTAAAAAAATAAAACCACATATTGACACAGATTTTGGTTTGATAGCATTTAATTTTTACTATTTCAACACATTGTAAAAACCTATTGCCATTTCTTAATATAGCTTTAAACAATTGAAGAAAGAGAGAAAAAAAAAGGTCCTAACTTATGAGGAAATATGTATTTTAAAACCGCAAATATAGATCAAATGAAATACAATCTCACACAACACCTACGCCACAAATATGTGAAAAGCTTTGATGTCTTGGACTATGATTATCACATATTTAAAAAGCTTGGTTTTGATGTGGGTTACATCAATAGGAGAACTTGTGTCATGTATCTAAAGACCTTGCTTGATGGAGATTGTTCCCCAAGTCCCACATAAGCCTGTTCCTTATGATCATTTTCACAACTATGGTAATCTTGAGTTTATTGGATCATTAGTCTCATAATGAAAGAAGGATGATGACGCACTCCCAAGTTTCGGGTTGAACCCACTTGAGGGTCCAACTATGTGTAGTTGTGAAAAAGTGGGACTTGAGGGGCACTCCCGACTTCCAGCACTAAAGAGGGGTAGAGGGGCGTGCTAGAAGTTTCGGGATTAGGCTAGGAAGATGGATTAGAAGATCAAGCACAAATCTGCATCCAAAACCAACCACAAAGGGGTTAGTTCACATTCGGGAACACCCTTGGGTGTTGGGACAAGCCACGGGCACTTTGGACTACTTGACTCACCACGGCCCTGGACTTGGGGGAAGCCACCACCATCCCCCATATAGTATTCTCTGCGTCTCACCGCCGAGGCTACATCCAAATGGCTTTTTTTCCTGGGACTCCCAAGTTGGAGTCTCGAAATTGTCCCGAGACTGTCTCGGTTGGAGTCCCGGGATTTTGGAAGCTCGTAACTCCTGACTGCCAAGTCTGATCGTGACGAGGTCTAAACCAAAGTTGTAGCCCTCATCGAGATCTTTTCAGCGTCATGTCGCACTCTCAATTCGGACGTCGGAAAGAGGTCGATTCTTGACTTTTAGTGGTCGGGAGTCAAACTACCAGTTTGACTCTCGACCCTTCTTTTGCCCATAACTTGGACTGCAGATGTCCAAATGACCAATGCGAGGCCATTTTAGATATCTACGCTTCAAGACCTTTCCAATGACACCAAGAACACCCCAATGCAAGGTGTTTTGGGCCTTGCTCTCGAACTCTAAACATTCGAGAGTCCCCGAGGACTCCAAACCCTCAACTTTGGGAGTGTTGGGCTTCACCCCCACACTTTGCCAAAGTGGGGTTGCGACAAATGAGCCTAATGCTTAATTCAACCCCTTTAATACTTGAAATGTAACTGAGTGATTCATCCATTCTTAATTTAGGTCTAATAAATATATTAATCATTCTTTAACTTAAGACTTATAAAATTATGTCACCCACTTTATGTATAAGTGACGCGCTCCCAAGTCCCTAGTTAGCCCCCAAGTTGGGGCTAATTCACTCAAGTTGCGAAAAGGTGGGGATTCGGGGCACGCTCCCAGCTTCCAGCATTAAAGGGGGTGAGAGGGGCGTGCTGAAAGCTTCGAGATTAGACTAAGAAGAAGGTCAAATTTACTTAGTTATTCGATCTTGCATCCAAATCCAACCAACAAGTTGATAAAATTCATTCTGCACACTTTCAGTGTTGGGACAAGCCATAGGCGACCTTGGACTCATTTGACTCATCACGGTTTGGACTTAGGGGAAGCCACCACCTTCCCCCATATAGTATTCTTTGCAACTCTCCATTGCACTTGCATCCAAATGGTTTTTTTTCCGGGACTCCCAAAGTGGAGTCCCGAAATTGTCCCGGTGTTGCAACCCCACTTTGGCCAAGTGTGGGGGTGAAGCCCAACACTTGGAAAAGTTGGAGGTTTGGAGTCCGTCGGGACTCCTGAATGTTCAGAGCTCAACAGCAAGGCCCAAAACACCTCGCATTGGGGAGTTCTTAGTGTCATTGGAAAGGTCTTGAAACGTAGATATCGAAAATGGCCTCGCATTGGCCATTTGGACATCTGCAGCCCAAGTTATGGGCAAAAGAAGGGCCGGGAGTCAAACTGGCAGTTTGACTAAAAGTCAGGAATCGACCTCTTCCCGACGTCGCCTTGGGGAGTGCAACACGGAGTTGGAAAGCTCTCGATGAGACCTAAAACTTTGGTTCAGGACTCGTCTCGATTCAAGTTTGGGGCCAGGAGCTGTGGCCATCCAAAGTCCCGGGACTCCAACCCGGGACTCTAACCCGGGACAGTTTCGGGACTCCATTTCGGGAGTCCCAACAAAATGTGTCATTTGGATGTAGCCTCCGCGACCAGCCGTAGAAAATACTATAAGGGGGAAGGTGGTGGCTTCCCCCGAGTCCGGGCCGTGGTGTGTCTCGTGGTCCAAAATGCCTGTGGCTTGTCCCAACACCCAAGGGTGTCCCGGAGATGTGAACTAACCACTTTGTGGTTTGTTTTGATGCAGATTCAAGCTTGATCAACTAATACCTCTTCCTAGTCTAATCCCTGGGCTCCCAACTCGACCCTCTACCCCTTTTTAGAGTTCGAAGCCAGGAGCATGCCTCCAAGTCTCAACTTTCTGCAACTTAACTTTATGAAACCCTCAAGTGGGTTTTACCCCGTGACTTGGGAACGCGTCACCCGGTTTAGACTCCCGGGACTTTGGGCGTTCATAACTTCTCACCTCGAATTCCGATCGAGACCAGGTCTGAACCAAAGTTATAGCTCTCCTTGAGAGCTTTTCAAAGGTGTGTTGCACTCCACCTGCACGCACCAAAATCGGGTCGATTCTTGAGTTTTAGTGGTTGGGAGTCAAATTGGCAGTTTGATTCCTAGCCCTTCTTTCAACCATAACTTGTGCTGCAAATTCCAAATGGCTCATGCGAGGCCATTTCGGACATCTACACTTCAAGACCTTTCCAACAGAATAAAAAACGTCTCAATGCAAGGTGTTTTGATTCTTGCAATCATGCTCTAAATTTTTGGGAATCCCGGAAGACTCCCAAGTGCCATTTTCGGGAGTGTGAGTGGTGACCTCACAACTCCTTCAAAGTGGGGTTGCGACACTCTTCCCCACTAGAAAAAAGGTCAATGTCCTCATTGACACTTAGAAATTTCCTTTCACAATTGTAATCGCTTTCTTTGGATCCTTGGCCATCAAATGCTAACTTTTACGGCAGGACCTTGCCTCAAGCTAACTTATGCGTCCCCAAGTTTCCAACACTTTCTTGACAAGTCCAAGGGCATCTCATAAAAAACCCTTAACTCTTGTTTCGTCAAAAGACTAAACTAGCCTAATTCATGGAGCCCCCATTTGGGGGGCCATTTTTCCAACCTTCCCCTCATGAAGACTCAAGTCAAGTCTATTCTTGACCTAAGCTATTGACATGACTCCTTTCCCAACCTTGCATCTTGATCACAATAATCAAACCTTGATTAAAAGGTTTGCTTATCAAGGTACGAGAAGCGACATTTAGGTTTTGCCAAAACCCGAGTCCCAAACTACACGATTAAAGTACGCAAACGGGGTCATGACTTCCCGCGTTGGCCACCACTACCAACCAACCCTTTGGGATGCACTTAAAGTTCGTGCATGTCCCTGCAAGCTCACCTTGCTTGCCTCCTTTTTTGGGGTCAAGATTTCTTTTCACCCCAAAGTAGGAGTCCGATTTTGATTTAGGCTTACGCAAAAAGTTCCATTTGTCCCATGCCAAACTTGACAACCCTATTTGCACTTATACATTATTTTCATGATACAATCTTTTGGAAGTTTTTAAGCCTTTATTTCATTTGCAACTTGATGTGGTACATTTTATGTGACACCCTGCCCCACTAAAAGAAAGGTGATGTCCTCATCACGTTCTACGTCTCTTCTTCTTTGCTAGTCTAGTGTGGAATTCTTTTATGGCTTTTTGGGCATGTTCCATGTCGGATTCATTCACCCAAGATGCCCCTATTGGATGGTATCCTTTCCACTTCATTAGGTATTCCTGCTCTTGTCCTTTTAGTTGCTTTGACTTGAGCATGCCTCCACCTCAAACTTTGGTTCATTATGAACCAAGTTTGGTGGGGGCCTTGAGTTGTGTTCTCGATTAGGCCTTGAGGCATCACGGGAAACCGACTTCAAAAGGGAAACATGAAATGTGGGATGAACTTAAAAATTTTCTAGTAGTTCTAATTTATAAGTGTCGGAAAGTTTCTTTTCCAACACTTTGAATGGGCCTACATATGGGCTCAAGAATTTATGACTTAACCCTTCGGGTAATCAGAAGTTCTTGATGTTCAACCACACTTCATCCCCTTCTTGAAATTTCACCTTTCGTCGGGACTTGTTTGCAAAATCCTTGTACCTCTTGTGCGCCTTTTCCAAGTTGGCCTTTGCCAACTCCCAAAGGCGTCGCCTTTCCTCATCAAGTTGTGTGACCATTAGCACTTCTTCACTTGTATCACTCAGGGGTTGTCCATGTGCTGCTCGAGTCATAGGCACAATTAACGACTTGTCCGTCACCATTTGAAAAGGGGTGGACCTAGTCGCAGAATGTTCCGAATTGTTGTAACAAAACTCGGCTAACTCCAAGTGGTCCACCCAATCTTGTTGATCCGCTGCCACATAATTCTTTAGGAATTGTTGGATCACTAAGTTCACCTTTTCGGTTTGCCCATCTGTTTGGGGGCGGAAGGAAGTGCTCATCTTGAGCTCCAACCCCATTATCTTCCACAAGGTTCACCAAAACTTACTTGTGAGCTTTGGGTTTCGATCCGAAACTATGTCCTTTGGAAGCCCATGATGCTTGAAAACATGTGTGAAGAATAACCTACTAGTTTCTTGGGCCATGGCCTCATCCTTTGTGGGAATGAAATGTGCCATCTTGCTAAATCGATCCACCACCACCATGATGGCATCAAACCCCCTTGATGGGGGCAAGCTTACCATGAAATCCATGGACACGTTTTCCCACAGCCCTTCCAGAATTGGCAAAGGTTGCAACAAACCCACTTGCTTCTTATTGAGGGTTCGGTTTTGTTGGCAAGTTAAACAAGTTTTCACATACTCTTTCGCACTATCCTTCAAGTTGGGCTAATAGTAGGACTTCTTTAGGAGTGTTGTGGTGCGCTTTGCATCACCATGGCCCGCAAGTGGTCCATCATGACACTCCTTTAAAATCGTGTCCCTCATTTTTCCTTCCGGCACGTAGAGTCATTTTTGTTTGTACCACAATAATCCATTTTGCAAATGGAAGTGGGACTTGGTTCCATTTTGAATGTTTTGCCTTGCCTCTTTGGCAAATGCATCTTGGTGGTTTGCTAGTCGAACTTCCTTTTGAAGTTCCGTTTCTCCCACATACACCACTCTAAGTTGGTGTTTTTGACTTAGCACATTGGGCACCACATTATCCTTCCCATGTGTTGGCCACCTTTGTTCCATCTCACTCAACTTCTTGCTCTCAAATGCCATTGGTCTTCCTTCTTGCACTAGGACTCCTCTAATTACAAAGTCAGAGGCATCGGAATGGATCTCAAAGTCCTTATCAAAATCAGGCAATTTCAACACCGGTGCCTTCACCAAAATACCTTTCAAGGTTTCAACGGCTTGTTGCATGCTCCTTCCCATTCGTAAGTGACGCGGACTTCTTCAAGAGGTTTGTCAAAGGTGCGATTATCTTCACAAAGTTCTTGATGAACTTGCGATAGTAGGAGGCCAATCCCAAAAAGGATCTTAAGGCCGACATGGCCTTGGGTGGTTCCTAATCCACAATCGCCTTGACCTTGTGATCATCCATTTTCAAACCTTCTTGAGTTATCCTATGCCCAAGGAAGTCCACTTCCGTCACCCCAAATTCGCACTTCTCAAGCTTGGCATACAACTTGTTTTCCCTCAGTCTTTGGAACACCTTGCGGAGGTGTTCCGCATGCTCTTCCAAGGAGTCACTATAGATCAAAATGTCGTCTATGTAGACGACAACAAAATCATCAAGCCATTCCCGGAAAATGTCATTCATGAGAATGCAAAATATGACGAGCGCATTGGTGAGCCCAAAAAGCATCACCAAGAACTCGTATGAGCCATACCTTGTGCGGTAAGCAGTCTTTTTTTCATCCCCTTCCACAATCCAAATTTGGTAATATCCCGAACGTAGATCAATCCTACTAAACACCTTGGCTCTTAAAAGACGGTCAAATAGATCATCGATTCGAGGCAAAGGATACCGGTTCTTCACCGTTGCCTTGTTGAGTGCTCTATAATTAACACACATTCTCAACGTCCCATCCTTCTTATGAACAAAAAGGACGGGTGCCCCATATGGTGATTTATTTGGTTTGATATAACCTTTTGTGAGGAGTTCTTCGAGTTGAACCTTAAGCTCTTTCAACTCTTCATGGCTCATTCTATATGGGGCCTTGGTGGGAGGTGCCACTCCCGGTACCACCTCAATTGCATGATCAACTCGTCTTCTCGGGGGTAGGTCTTCAGGTAACTCTTCGGGTATCACATCTGGGAACTTTTCCAAAATTCGCTTTATGCACTTGGCGGAAATCACCAACTTGGTGGCTTCCTTGGGTTCATACTCATCCAACACCCGCATGACACACAACATGCCGTAACTTTCCACGCATTCTTTTTCCCAAGTTTTTCTTAACATAAAGTGGATGGTTGGCCCACCCACACAAGGCATCTCATGCGCCTTCACTTTCACAATCCCACTTTTGGAAGGAATCCTAACTAGTCTATTGTGCCCTTCTATGAGCACATTGTTTTGGGTGATGAACTCCATTCCCAATACGCAATCCATTCCACCCAAGGCGGAAACCAATAAGTCCACCTTTCTTCTCCAATTTCCTAGTTGGAGAGGCACTTTTTTTACTTGTGACGTAGTGGGATGGGGAACCCCATCCGTGAAATGCACCTCGATGGGTGCCTTGAACTCCTCCAAATGGAGCTCCATCCTTTTGGCGCTTTCTCAGGTTATGAAGTTGTGAGAAGCCCTTGTGTCCAAAAGACATAACACATCCCGCTTAGCAATCTTCCCCTTCAAAAAATAAGTTGATTGCATTCAGCTTGGGCTAGGTTGGCATTGAGGGCAATTACCTTAGAGCTCCCATTCCCCGTTTTGGACTTGGGGCAATCCATGGAGTAATGCCCCATCTCGTTGCAGTGGAAACATGTTCTTTTGGGTTTCACCCCAACATTTCCCTTGGGTTGGCTCCTTTTGAAAGGAGCCCCCTTCTTCACAAAGTTCCTCTTGGGTTTAAACCCCACGCCTTGGAATTGTTTGGGTTTATCCTTTGTTAGGCTTCCTTGCCCTCGGTTCCATTCTTCATCATGCCTTGGTTTCTTGTGAAGGAACTTGTTATTCTTCTTGAACCCGAATCTTTCACTCCACCCCACATCTGAGAAGCCCTCCACTTCTGTGATGGTTTCGGATAGTGAGGAGGGCCAATTTTCCTCAAGCTTTTACTTGACCCAAGTTGAAAGTCCCATCACAAATTGGCACACACAGTCCAACTCATGCATGTGCTGGATCTCGAGCATGAATTCGGAGTAAGCCCTCACATATTGCCTCAAATTTTCATTTGTGGCATTCACAAGGTCACGAAGTTTGCACCTCGAGATGTAGTCGGAGTTCCTTGGAACAAATTTGGTCTCGACGCGTTCCTTAAAAAACTCCCAAGTGTAACCATGGTTCTTCCCTTCCTCTTGTCTCACTGTCCTCCACCATGTGGTGACATAGCCTTTCAAGTAGGACTGGGCAAGCTCCACGGCCGAGTGCCGTCCAACCTTGGTGGCATGCAAATAGTCCTCCATTTCTGCAAGCCAAACATCCACAACCTTTTGGTCGTGAGCACCATCGAAGTTCTTGGGTTTGGCTAGTTGGAACCTCGCATCCTTGGATGCTCCTCCTTTGAGGGCTGCAACCAATTCATTGAAGTCAGGCCTATTCATTTTGAGGAGGATTTCCAATTGTTCCTGGGTGAATAGGACCGAGTTCCGTTGCTCCTCCTCACTTTCGGGCTCATCTTGGTCCTTTCGGGTTCTTGGTTCTTCCTCCCCAATTGATTCCGGCGGGACTACATGACCTTTGTTGGGTTCTTCCAACATGGTCCCTTGAGTTTGCTTCCGATTCTTCTTGGGTGCCATCCGAAATTCCCAAGAAGTGACCTGACCTCAACCGGGGCTTTGATACCAAGTGACGCACTCCTAAGTCACTAATTAGCCCCCAAATTGGGGCTAATTCACTCAAGTTGTAGAAAGGTGGGGACTTGGGGCATGCTCCCAGCTTCCAGCACTAAAGGGGGTGAGAGGGGCATGCTGAAAACTCTGAGATTAGACTAGGAAGAGGGCCAAACTTACTTAGTTATTCGGTCCTGCATCCAAATCCAACCAACAAGTTGGTTAAAACTCATTCTACACACTTTTAGTGTTGGGACAAGTCATGGGCGACCTTGGACTCACTTGACTCACCACGGCCTAGACTCGGGGGAAGCCACCACCTTCCCCCATATAGTATTCTCTGCAGCTTTTCGTTGCACTTGCATCCAAATGGTTTTTTTTCCCGGGATTCCCAAAGTGGAGTCCCAAAATTGTCCCGGTTTGGACTCCCAGGACTTTGGGCGTTCATAACTCTGATCGGGACAAGGTTTAAACCAAAGTTGTAGCTCTCTTCGAGAGCTTTCCAACAGTGTGTTGCACTCCACCTGCACACACCGGAATCGGGTCGATTCTCGACTTTTAGTGATCAAGAGTCAAACTGGTAGTTTGATTCCCGGCCCTTCTTTCAACCATAACTTGTGCTGCAAATTCCAAATGGTTCATGCGAGGCCATTTTGGACATCTACACTTCAAGTCCTTTGCAACGGAATAAAGAACGTTTCAATCCGAGATGTTTTGCCCCCTGCAATCATGCTCTGAGTTTTCGGGAGTCCTAGAGGACTCCCAAGTCCCATTTTCAGGAGTGTGAGTGGCGACCTCACAACTCCCTCAAAGTGGGGTTGCAACAATAAGGTTGCTATTTGACTTTTATTTGTCCCTAATTCAAAATACTTAAATAAACATATTATTCACCTTAACCACATTTGATTCCAAAATAAGCAATGAATTAAAAAATCCCAATGTGTAGGAGCCATAAGGTCAATCTTTATTCGTCATACCTACCATTTACCTCAAGTCATAACTAATATTATTTATAGATTCTACCATTAAGAATTGATTTTTGTGTGAGATATCAATTAATTACCCATGGTATCCCCATTATAGCCTTTTTTTTTATTTGAGGAATTTAGCCAAAAGAGAAAAAAATAAAAATTAAAAAAATTTAAATGAAGTGATTATGGAGGTTTTCAATTCCTTGAAGTGGTGGAATTTTTTTGGGCCAGATTTCTATATTTGATTTTTAATGTGTAGCCAAAATATAGAAACAATGATCAAAGATTTGTACTTCATATCTGATTTATAGCCAAATTTCTAAACCTTCCTATGGATGATCACCACTTTGGCTACCAAAAAAAATTCCTAAAAATAAAAAACGCTGTCCCACACCCAAAAAAATAGTAAAACTGCAAAGAGAAACATAAGCGGGCTTTACACAGACATACCTATACATCTTCTACAAGAGCACCATTCCTGTTAATTACAAATGGGATCCTGATCAAGACCCTCACAGATTCAAGCATCAGACCATTCCTATTAATAAATCTCCCCAAATCTACAAATACAATCCATGTGACCTTAAGATTATATGGCCACCTTTTTTTCTCTTGCATGATTTTTTTTTCCCCTAATGATCCATTGAGATACCAGATGAGAAAGACGAACACCATTCCATTGTTGAATGACATATATATATATATATATATCCCATTTTATGTTGTTGAGATTAATTCAAGACTTAGCTTTATGTCTTTGAATGGAACATGTTACATTGCTAATGTGGGTTAAGTTAGAAAATTTCAAAAGGAAATAGAATTGCAAGTAAATGATGAGAATTCCCGGAGTGATTGTCACAATACAAGATTGGACCCATCACACTACAGTTGATCTGTGGTGGCTGGTTTTAGGAATATAATGGGTTTTTGGGATGAAAGCAACCAGGTGGTGGCATAATCTAAAGGTTGCCAATTTTTAAATTTGTAGATTGAATTTGTAAGATTAGTGAGGATTACAACACAAAAATAATAACTGATGTTGTGCTTTGTAGGTTCAATCTTTCTGAAATTTTGTGCAGGGTGAAGTTCAAGGCAGCATGCTAGAATAAGAGAATCTCCACAACATTACATAGTACAAATGATCTTTACACTATTTTATAGATGAACTCAGAAATCTACATAGTGAAAAATCCAACTTTTTGCCTGGAAATTTGATATTGTGACGACCAAGAACACTGGCACAAGGATTTCACTCTTTTTTATTGGCCGATGTGGTGAGATTTAAATTGTCTCTCAATTTGTATAGTTCATTTTTTCATGTTTATCGGTGGGAATAGTAAACACCATATTAATCTAGCGTCGACATTATTTTATTGTTGTGTAGTGGAGATGCTCTACAGGGTCTAAGATGAGGTGGTAGCCAAACAAGCCTTGCATTTTGGGAATATCTCTCACCTATGGGCTGTATCCATTGGAAAGTACAATGCAAGCGTCTGCATGAACTTAAAAAATCTGTGTTATTTTCACTAGTGTATCCAGAGGATGCATTAACAAGCATAAAAAGTGAGTGGGCTTTTCAAAAAGCATAATGCCCACCGAGGTGGGTGTTTCATTTTTTACAAAAGCTTGTTGGCTTTCTTATTATTATTTTCCCGGATGATACCCGACAGGTATCTGGCTAGTACCCACCAAGTATCACATGAAAAAATAGTAAAAAAACTGACTGGAGTTTTTATGTAGAGCCTTGGTCGTGAGGCTTTATCTACTTCAAACATAAGTAGATCTACAAGATGTAGGAGGCGGAGGTTCTTACACCTACTCCTTAAGAGCCAGAGGCACCTTACACCTATAAACAGGCACCTACTTCTCTTTAAGAATGGGAGGAACCTTACACCTATAAATAAATAGGAACCTACTTGTCTTTGAGAGTTAGAAGAATCTTATGCCTATAATTAGGTACCCACTTCTCTTTTGAGAGTGAAAAGAGTCTTATGCCTATAAATAGACACCTACTTCTCTTTAAGGAGTGAGCCTAAGATTCCTCTTCTTGTCTAGGAGATTTATGGACATACGGTGCCCTCCAAATATACAACGAAATTCCTCCACAAGGCAAACCTCAACATAACCTTAAAACATTCATTGATCTACAAGGTGTAAGAAGGGGAGAATCTTACAGCTACTCCTTAAGATTGGTGGCATCTAACACTATAAATAGGAATTATTTCCCTCCTACCCAGTAGTAGATGTAAAATCCCTCTTCTTTTCTGGAGGGATATCCATGAATATAATGTGCACTCCAAAAGACTTTGGAAATCTCTGCAAGTGCTTTGCAATTCAACACACAAATCACAGACATGTTTCCCATACATCCTGGTGTGGAAATCTGTCCCCATATTTAGAATCTCTTTGGTTCTATGCTTCTACCCCTTTTTTCTCTCTTTATTATTAAAGCGCAGGTATCCATGCACTATGCACTGCTGCAAGAGAGGGCTCTGGGTTCAATGCAAGCAAAGTATATCATTTTATAACTTTTGCCATTCCAGAGATCTTTTCTTCGGTCCCTTTTTTTTCTAATCTCTCTTGTAACCTGAATCATCCATGCATGCAGCATTATACAATGAAGTCTGATACAAGAGAATGGGGCTCTGGATTCAATGCAAGTAACAATTTTATAATCCCATCTCATACACCTAAACTCTCTCAAAAATCTCCTGAAAATCTATAGACAACTGACACCAATGATATGATAGTGGCCCACGGTGCATGCATCATTTGCCACCATTGTTGATCTCAAAAAATGCTTCAGAGGTTGACCCTAATTGCAACCCTCGTACTTTACAATGTATGTATTAAGTACTAATAATACTATGTTAGCTAAAAGTTGACTTTCTGATGACGGCCCAATAATCGATTTTGTCCACCAAAAATGATTTGACTGTTTTCCAGTCTTCTACACTCCAGGTATATTATATATACATATGTGTGTGGCACTGTACTCTGTGTGTGAAAATTTCAGGTTCTGGAAGATCTAACAGCTGCATTACCCAAGGTCTCAACATAAAGAACCTGTTGTAAATTAAGTTTTTGGATTTGATGGAAAAACAATATAGCTATATTGACATGAATAGCAAGTTCAAAGGAGGTGGAAACATGTACCTTGAACAAGGGTTGCCACAAGCAGTAAGGGTTTGCCACACACAGTTTTCACCATGGACAATATCTCTAACCTCCAGAATGAGGAGATGTGGTCTCAGTATTTGGCTCTCACAGGCCAAACGACAATGTCAAACTGCCCCATGCCCATAAACCTGACTCACCAGATATTGACATTCATTCGGTATGGATGCAATAAGAGACATAGTTTGCTTCAGTATGAAAGGAATGAAGTATGGAGAATAGGATACCCAAAAAAAAGAAGAAGAATGTACTTCTTGATCAATAATCTGCAGCTGAGAGCTGACAGCAATCAAATTGGAGACCCAGATAAGCCACTGAATATCATTTTTTCCTTGTCCTAGGCTAATTTTTGTCTACATCTGGAAGTGTGATCTGTAGTCTTTTGAATTTAATAGTGCCACTTTAGAAATACAAATTGCTGAAGGCAACATGCACCATTCAACTTATTCATCTCTCTTTGATCACTCTTCCACCTCAAATTCATTGAATATTTGTTTTCTGCAGCTAGAAAGAGATTTAAGACCTCCAAAGAAATAGTCTGTTTAGAGTCTCTTGGACCCATAATCCTCAACTGTCACCAGCCATTCCTAAGAGGCTGGCAATTCCTGGATGGGTTTTTGGGTCATATTGTACCTGTGCACCATATCAGCCACAACAACTTGTCTGTAATTCAGCTCAGCTCTGGCTCTGGTGTTGACACACATAGGGGTTTCCTCCACCTATGAGCTGTTTGGCTTATTGGTCATTGGACACCAGTTGTAGCTTGAATTGAATTCAGGTATTGAGAAACTTGGGAAGAAAATTTTCTATATATGGTTGGATGGTCATAAGTGCTTTGCAAGCCATGGCATCTCCTTGTCATCTTTTAGAGCAAATGAGACATCATCACTGCCAAATCACATCATCCCCCAGCACGTAGGAAAAGTTTAGGAGTGTACAAAACTTGTATCTAAGGATAAACACTTACAAAAGCAAACTCACTCATTGAAACCCAGAGAAGATGTTTTGCTGGACCTACCAAGGAAAATTGAGCTGCAGCTTTTGAAGGCGATGGCGAGCCCCAGCTTCGCACAAAAGTATTCGACATGCTCCAAGCCTAGACCTGCCCATAATTGTTTGTGAACACAATTGCACAGCAATACAGAAACAGAAATGATACTGACTTTCTGCATTGTGGCTGGTATGAATCTTATCATGCCCATATAACACTGAAGCCAATTTCGCAAACATACCCAATAGCAAGAAGGGCATCAGCAGTAGGGCATGGCACTCCATGGGTTGCACATAGACGAATGCATGCATCAACCACCTGCTCCCAACAAAGCCCAAAAACATGGCAGTGATCAGGGACATAGATGATTGTACTGTAAACCAAGAAAATAGTTCTGAAAGCTGACAACCACATGATGACTTGATGGAGGATGGTTTTGGCCAGTTTGACTTTCAAATCAATTTTCTTTTTGGATTCTTGAGGTGCAGAGAGGTGTATGTTTGTTGCAAAAAGGGATGAAACACCCACCTTCTCAAATGAGGTCTCAACCATGGTAGTTCGTTGTTGTTCATTTACCATAGCAACAAGAAAGATCTTGGCATACTTTGCACACCTCTTCATCATCTGAAACTCAACATAGTGAAGGCATCATCATTAGGCTTTGTGTCAAGTACAAAACAAACCCAATTCCACAAGATGGCTGATTCTAGTCAAGGAGCATAAGGCATGCAAACATACCTCCTGATCCTATAGATTCCCTTTTTCCTCTTTAGCAACACAAATGAGTGCAAACTTTCATTTTTCATGAGCAGTTTTGCAAGTCACAATGGTTGAGATTTGTTCACCTGGATATGTGGGGATTGGAACATCTCACTGATAGCAGCCTCAACATCTGACATGCCTATCAGCTTGCTGCCTGACTGCAAAAGCCCTCGAGAAGACTGTAATGCTTCTCTTTCAGAGGCTTTCCTTGGTAGGTCCATGGAGACATGATTGGACATTGAGGGTTGTGAGCGCTCTTCTGCAATTTCTACTGCCCGTCTGCAAAGCTCCAATGCACGGCGAGCATCCCCAGACACTGCTGCTACCTGTATCCACAGAGCTACCAGTTTTCAGCCTCATTGCTCACCATCTTCCTGCTTATGTCTGAAATACAACTCACATTACTCTCCCTTTCCCTGTTCTGCTTCTCCTGACTCACCTTGAGGAAAGAAAAATAAGATACCTCTTTATCATTCAGAAAAGAAAGACCCAATGATACACGATCAAGAGACATCAGATCTGGTCTGAAGAACTTTTGATCTGTTGAGTCTCTTGCAAGAGGTCTCATCCGATGATCTTCCACTACTACTTGAGTTCTCATCAGTCCCAGATACTCTGCTCTGCTCTATCTGTGTGAGAGTGTGTGTCTCTCTCTTGCACTGGATACCAATGTCAACATGACAATGGGAAGAATACCTTGCGTGAAGCAAACTCAACAGCTTGCTTGTCAAAAGCAGCAATGCCATGTAAGCGTGTTGCCAGAATCTGCTGCAGCTGTGTGTGGGAGTAAGGGCTGAATGATATTCTATTAAGCCCAAGACGGCTTGCAATCCTAGGCAGCATTCGCTCAGGCAAATCCATTGTGTTTGCAATCCCTGTTAGCACCATCAATTTAAAAATGCCTTACCATCAGCTCACAGCATGAGAACCAATTTTTTTTGCAGAACTGAAGCCAAAACATGAGGATCAATCTGAAGAATCCCAAAGGTAGGGTTTGATGGTGGAGTGTACCAATAACAATGAGTCGAGAGTTTGGGCGGCTAGGCCAATCAAAGAGATTATAAAGTACCTGAAAATGCAAAACACAGGTCAGAATACACTTGTTCAGTTTCTGCATTTGATAGTAGGACGAAAAAAGCATTCATGTTAACACATACAAAACACATTTCCTTAAACAAAGGAGGCAAGCAAGTAGAAGTACCGATTGGTTTCGGGTCACAAGGAGGTCCAGCTCATCAACAAGTAGAATACAAGGGCGGGCATTCATGCCTTTGAGAGGCTTGGTTTCTGAGAAGCGAGCATCCAGCAACTGCAGAGCTCGCCGCCAACCCACATGCTGGCCAGTCAAAGCCTCATGCAGTACCTGCACACATGTGATGAGCCAATTCCATGACATGTCTGTATTACAAATGCTGTCTCTTACAAGTGTTCCAAACCTCATGGAAAGGAAAACTAGCCATGACCCACTCTGGAAGGTCATAATCTCTTCATTCGGCAAGGCAAAATGAGCTCTTTCTTCACATCCCTCAACATACGGGACCTTTCATTCATGGTTTATACTTTTGGGGAACGTCTGAACTTTCCTTGTTCCCAAGAAGGAGCAAGGCCGTGATATAAGGATGAGGATCTTAGGGTTTACATTACAACTAAAATGCACACAATAATAGCTTCTTCTTCCTCTTGTTGACCTTGACAAAAATGGCTTCAGAAAAAACTTACGGAGTAGGCATGGTCTGGAGAAGGCAGGCGGAGTCCATTGATCTCCACAAAACGGTAGGGGGGCAGTTCATTCTTGTCCACTTTAGCTCGCAGTCCCTTCATCACCTCAAGGACTGTTGCAGTCTGTGAACAACAAAAGAGACAATATAAATGCTATTCAGATTATCTCCCTTGCCACCCTAAAGCTCATGCAAGCCTGACATTGTACTACCGAGTCAGCTCATTCAACCCCTTAATTGAGCATGTAGAAGATTTCAAGCACACAAATCATTCAGATATACTACCCATCATGAGGTTTGACCTAGGGTCCATCAATGATAAAGCATTCCAACCCACCCACCTTGCCAGTTCCTGGTACGCCACTTATGTAGAGACAGTGGCCTAAGCAGTTCTCTCCTGCTGCCACAGCTTCCTTGAGAAAGGACTCAATCTCATTCCGCTCCCTGAATGGATCAATCCCACCAGCTGCATAATCAAAAATAGCCCCAAAAAACCTTCAATGAAACCCTGGAAACAAAACCTTTGACTAGGGTCAAAAACCAACAATTTTAGGCATACTTGTCTCGGCAGGGTAAGGATGCTGGAGTTGCAGACAGCATCAGGGCAGCTTTGGCCTTCTCTAGCTCTGTCAAGGGGCGCTTTCTTGATGGAGGGATACATTTAGCACCAATGCCTTCAATGCGGTCAGCATAACCTCGCCGGACATTCTGCAGAGACAACAAGCAAAGAGTTATGTGAGTGCAAATGTGAAGTGAACATAATCCCTGACTGAGGTGTGTACATGGTTAGTCAGCCAGTCAGTCAGTAAGGAAGCTCCACGTGGAATCCAGTAGATGACCAAGAAGTGAAAAGAGATGAAAAGAAGTCTTGAAAGCAAAAAAGCAGCATATAATCTCAAACAGCCTTCACAACCCCAGAAAATTCCCAGATGGTGTTTGAGACTCACTGCTGCTCTTGAGGCAGGAGGTCCTTTCTTTTGCTGTGTATTAGTTTTACATCTAGACCAGGACATGCCAACACCTCCTCTGCAGTCCTCTTCATTCTCATCAAGCCCATTATCATCTTCATCCTCCTCCTCCCCATCTACAACTCCATGGGGGCCTTGCACGGGATGGAAGTTTTCATCATCACTGTCATCTCCCTCACTCTCCTACATTTCAGAGAACATTCAATCAGAAAAAAAAATCAGGCAAGGCTTTTCCACAAGACATCCATCCAAGGAGATGCTCACAGGAAGATGATTGCAGATGCAACAGAAACTACAACTAATTACACATAATGTTGCTTACTTCCTGCAAGTATGTAGTAGATTGGCCTCAACATTCACAACATCAAACAAAGGAATAAATTGCAGCAACAGGAGAAAAAAAAAGATAAAAGGAGATTTACATGATCAAAGGCATCAGCAATACGTTTGAATGTCTGGTGTCTGAAGTCATATTCATGACCACAAAAGAATACATCGTCACCCTCATGACTGGATTTGCTGTACTCCTTGGGAGACATAACATAGCAATGTCGGAGTATTGTATCCATCTGCAAAGAAAAAGAAAAACAGAAAAAATTGCAATCTTGGGTTCAGCAGAAGGTAAAAAAGTTCAGTGGATTTGGGCAAAGCTGAAAAACAGAAACAAAGCTAAAACCCCACCCAAATCCAGAAACAAATTCTCAGTGGAAGGCACAGTAGAAACAAACAATCCATAAGAGTAGAGCATGAGATTTGGTTGAAGGAGTTGTAGGAAAAGAAGAAGAAGAAGGACCACCACCTCATTCTCATCCACTGTATTGGAACGGAAAAGCTCACGGCGAGCATGCCAAGGTTTTCGTCCTTCTGCAGTTTCTTCAGGTAATGTCCACCAGCGAGCTTGGAAGTAGTATGTCCCATCATTCTCACACCATAGCCTGCCAGAAAAAAAAAGCCACTTCTTGCATCAGATCTGATCCTCCCACATGATGTTTGAGCATAGTCTGGAAGACAAGAAGCAATCCAATTGTCCTTGCAGTGTGATGGAGTGCAAGAAAGAACTCTCACTTCTCAATACGAGCAGCCCAAATCTCTTGAGCAAGGAAGCGTTCACGTGCTGTTCTTCGTCTCTTCCTCTCATGAGGCTGATGCTCCACCACCTACAGAATGTACCCACAAACCATGACATCTCTCACACACACCCATCTAGGTCTTAAACCCTAAACCCTATACCCTGAAACCGTTCTTCTGCAATACTACAAGAACAGGAGCTGCTGTTGGTGAGAGAGATGACCCTCCCACCCACCTGCAGCTCTCCTTTTGTAATTGCTTCACAGTTGAGAAAAATCCAATTGTGATATCTCTCACACATCCAGATCTTAAACCCTATAACCCTTCTGCAATATGACAAGAACAGGAGCTGCTGTTGATGAGAAAGATGACCCTTCCACCCACCCACCCACCTGCTGCTCTCCGTTTGCAATTGGTTCACAGTTGAGACAAATCCAATCGTGTCATGTCTCGCACATCCAGATCTTAAACCCTAAACCCTAAAACCCTAAACCCTTCTGCAATGCGACAAGAACAGGAGCTGTTGGTGAGAGAGAGAGATATGACCGTCCCACCCACCTGCTGCTGCTCTCCTTTTGCAATTGCTTCACAGTTGAGACAGAACCAATCGCCCTCTGGAACTTCAGTGAGAGGTGGAGTCAAGCAACTGAGATGAAATCCACCAAGACAATCGTCGCACTCGATCATGATCTCTTTTCCGAACTCTCCACAGACTTGGCATTCCTCCACTTCTTCGTCGGAGTCCGAGGCCAGCAGCTCCTGCAGCCGCTGATCCTCCTCCTCATCATTCTGCTGCCCATTCTCGTCGTTGGATCTTCTCACATACACATCGTCCCCAACTCTGTACTCGACTTCCTGAAACAGAACTCTCTTGAAGACTACTCTGTTGTTGTTGTTGCTCTTCCCATCCTTGTTTGTTCCTTGCTTCGTTCTACCTCTTGTTCTTGACAATCGCTTCTTGGCAGCCGTGGCGCCCCCATCCAATGCTGCTGCTTCCGGGTGCTGAATCTTCTTCTTAGAGCTGGGCTTTGGATCCTCTTCTTTCTGTTGTACAAGAGAAACTAGTCGAGGGGATTTCCTTCTTCTGAGATTCTCTAAGGTCTGCAAATTTCGGAGAGCTTGTGACGACGACAACCCATTCGGAAGTTCTTCCCCTACAGCAGCAGGGGCAATCGGTTTCCGCTCTAATCCCATTCCACAATCTTCTTCATCTTCTCGAGCTCGCGCTTTTGCGTCGTCGAACTGGAGACGACGAGGGACGACACGATGATGAGGAGGAAAAGGAGGAGGAGAAAGCCCTGGAGTGCATGGCGACGACAATGGCGCCGCGATGTACTCCACTGCACCATCGAGTTCAAATGACTTCCGCTTCTTAGAACCGAGAGGCCTCCCTCTCGATTTCATCACAAAAGATTTCTGAGCTCCTCCAACACAATGCCAGCCAACAAGCTCCACCCAGATTCAGATTGCAACCAGAATCCTAAAAAATAGAAACACCCAGTGCGAGAAAAAGCACGAGGAGAAGATGCAGCAGCGGGAGGAGGAGAAGCAATAACGGTCATTGCAGCAGCAAAGCAGCAGCGGAGATGACCCATGACGACAGCGGAGGAGAGACCGCCCGCGCGCGCGCCCGAGAGAGACGAACGCGCGGGAACGATGGATGCGCGGGAAAACTGACAGAAGGACCTCCGCAGTTCCTCTTCCCCCACATTCTTCATTCTTCCCTCGCGGTCCTTTTCCCTCCAATTCTCGACAGATCTGCCGCGACCCAACGTCAGGATCGGGATGGATTGTTTCTTTCTCATAATGGTTTTGCAGACCTGTAAAAGAAGAAAAATCTTCTTCCGAGTCTTCTTCTGATTGCACGCAGTGTGATCCAAACATGCATGCATCTTTTGCTTCTGGTTCAGACTTACTTCAGCTGACTCTCTGGTGGTGACAACAGAGAGTACCTAGTAGTACGACACGCACAAGAACCATTTTCGACTTGCCCAGGATCAGCATCAATCTTCCGTCAAAGCACATCAAGGTAGACAAATTTTGTCAAAGCTTTTCCATGCAGAATTTTTTCTGACAATAACCAGCTATGATTTCACGTTCAGAAGTTGCAGTTGAAAATGCCAAATGCAAGAACTTCAAATGCTGAAGCTGACTGATTCAAGTTGATTAAAGTAGTGTGACTGCTAATCTCAAACAAACATTGTTTTGTATGGGAATGTCTTCTTGGTTGGCAGGAATAATGTTCCTACAACCAAGATGATGTTACTGCAACCAGATCTAAGAATCAAAGAAACAGGAAAAAAAAGACACAGCTAAATCATGATCTGAAAAGGAACTGCAGAGCTGGAAAAATGGTGGAGGTTGCAGTCCTGTTGCAAATTCACAATTTGTCAGAAGCAAATAGGGGACTTGGACACATATGCTGCTGCAACGAAGCTCACTCTCTCAACAATTGTTTGGGACCGTAGTGTTAAAAAGAACACTCCTGAAAATGGAAATGGCACAAATTTTGAAAACTGCTTATCGATAGTTGTGAATATGTACAGCAAAATGCACTAGTCTACCACATTGTAGGAATCTGTTCATCTTGTTAGGGCCTGAACCCTCAAAGCAGTCTGATAATGGCAACTTCCTTCACATCTACCACCTTCTCATAAAACATGAATGAACATGGTGATTTCTTCATGCAATAGCTGGTGCAATTCCTTAAAGAGAGAATCATCTCTCCAGATCATCCTGGTTAATGTGCTGCAAAGTGGGATTGCTTGAATCTGAATGTAGCTTGTAGCAATTGCACTCATCAGTCACTGCGGTATAGAACATTCCAGGTATAGATGACACAAATATGTCACTGCAGGAATGATTGCAGAAGTCCACTGCTCTGTGCTGCCTCTCTCATGCAAGTCAATAATCAATACCCCAAGCTGTTGTATGTGTAGTGAAAAAAAGTGACTGACTGAATGGGTTACTAGACTTGCACCAAGTTGTGTTGATCTCTGCCACTGCCTCTTCCTCTCTTGCATTGGGGTTGGGTGAAAAGCTCTCCAGGGAAATGAATACACTTTTCTCAAAGACAGGTGGAGAAGATCTTCTTTTGAATATAAGATTGGGTCACTCAGCATGGAAGTCTGCACAAAAACAGTTCTGTTGACATCATTGGAAAGGCACCCAACAATGTTGACTAGCTAGCACTCAAGAGACCAATAACCACCACGTCATATACACTTGCAATCTCAAGCCAATTCTATTCAAACCAATCCTGAACTTATGCAGGAAAAAGAATATGGAAATACTACAGGCTAGTTGCAAATACAAAGATTGGCACCAAACTATGCTGTGATTTTGCAATTTAATGAAAGTCAAGCTTATGAAGTTCAAAATGTGGCAGAAGGTGAGTGGTTCATAATATTCATGAAAAATCTGGCATGCCAAATGTCAGATCAGAAACAAAGAAGACAAGTGGAATTAGTGTATAGAGTAAGGAATATGCCAATGATATCAAAAATTTCTGTGGAAGGCAATGGTGTAATCCATACGAACATGTTACCTGGATCATATTGCTCACTGTTTAAGCTCCTCCAAAATCAACACAATCACACTCTCCCAATCAAATCAAAAGCCTACAAATCATTGTGTACATACGTTTTCAGGCACCCAAACCTCAGTTGGATTTTCTTGAACATATAACCCTAAACGCTTCTGCATAATACATTCTAGGTAGTGCATAAATCCTTGAAGCAAGAGATGTCAACCTAGATCCATGAAATGAATACACAGAAGAAAACTAATGGGGTGTCTGAAGAATGTGCAAATAACATATCAGAGAAATGAAGAGTTCTCAAACAATAGGTGTATTATTAGTGTGCACCCTTCTTCTTATTCCTCCTCTTCTTGGCTTTGAAAGTGACTTGCAAACTTGTGGAGCTATTGAAGAAGTGGAATCTGGACCAAGAGCTACAAAGTCCTACTACTCTCACCAACAATGCCATGAACTTGACCTAATCGCAGCTCCCATGAACTTATCCATTGAAATAGGTTTGATTGGGATTTGATTGAGCAAGCAAGGGTACATAAATCATTACATACCTGAGAAACCTGAGCAGGTGTTTGCGTGGGTCGATCTTACAGCAGGTTGTCAGACAGCAACAGAAGAAAAACCAGCAACACTTAACTTCTCCGCCACTATGGCCTTTTGCAAGCCCACAATACTGAGCATTGCCATCGAATTGGTTGCCAGCATTCTGATGCCCTCCTCCTTCTAAGTCTTGCCATCAATATCATCTCTGCTACTACTTGCTGATGCCGCAGAAAGCAAAAAAAAGTGCAGACAAAAAACAAGCACCCGACAAACTTCAAACCCCGGCTCACAACAACAATCCAACAACGACAATGCCATGTGCTAAACCCTAAAACCCTAAACCTAAGAAAGTGCAGACAAAAACGGACGCAACAAACTTCAAAGCCAAGCTCACAACAACAATGCCATGTAAAACCCTAAACCCTGAGTAGCTAATGTATACCTATACATCACTACTTTCAATTTAGGTTTCAATACCTAAACCTAAATTCTAAACTTGAACTAGGGTTCAACAAGAGTTGTGATGCATTCACACTTGATGTTAAATCAATGTTAAATGAAAATCTAGGTGGCATCCTAGGTGGCATCCAATGTTAAATGGGCGCTAGCTTAATGTTAAGTGAATGTTAGTTTAACATAAAATCTTCATGATATGGAAGTTTAAATCTTAAATGACTAGTATGGTGTTAAGGGACTCAACGCTAGAGTCCCTGACACCAAGTGTGAACACACCTTTAGGGTTGTCGTTCTTGGCAGAGTTGTGGGGTATGGACTATGGGTACTCTAAAATCATAGTCTAAATACATGAGTATGAAACATGTTAAAAATTCGAGTATGTTGAGTACACAAATGTTGGTGTTTTGTTGCAATGAGGAGTTAAAGAATACACCATCTCATTTTTCATCTTCACTAGACCACTCAACAAATGATTATTTGTAATCTAGATCAAACACTTTGTCATGCAATTTGATGTCACTAAATACATACACTAGATTGTTTGTTTTCTTTGATGACAATCCGTTTTGTCATTTTGAGTGAAACATACTTATAAAAAGCTCTAATTCCTCTCACATGATAATGCTAATGTCACTTGAGTTAACACTTGAATAAACATTTTCTTATAGTTTAGGAGTTTCAACTGGTGAGAATTCCTACCATTGATGGGTAGGCATTGCTTTTGCCATAGCCAGGGCAACACAATCAAAAAATGAACCTTGCAAGTTTCTATAAGCAATTAGTTGCTTCTCAACAAGAACTTGATCTTCTACATTGGGAAATAACTCATCACAAAATTTTTAAATTTTTTTAATGTTTAATATACAAATGGAAAAATTCATTGTAAAAAAGGAGCCAATATTATGAGAGACCAGGGGAGCACCCAACCCTTGCTGACCAAGAACGCATCACTACCATTTAAAATTGTTATACTAGGTGGTTAGAAACACCGCTTGATTTTCCCGCCCATCCGATGCACAAATGACATGGGGGGCACCAAACTTTGTTAAATAGCTTCAAGAGTCTACCTTCTTCTTTTGAATGTTTTTTTAATCATCTTCGTAATATGTTGTCACTCTATTGTACCATAATCCACTATGCTTTCCCCCTTACCTTTTTTTAGTTTAGAATCATGCCATCTACTATCATTAAAGATTACATCATTTCTCTCAAAAACCATAGATAATTAAACCTTCTGAAACAACTTGGTTTAATTAACTTTTGGAAGTTTTACCTTATTAGAACTGATTTCACATTGGGGGAACCAGTTTTTTGGGTGAAAGTGTTTAGACTGTTTAGATTGGAATGGATTTTTTTGGTGTTCGGAGTGTGGACACACTAGATAGATGTACAACATCTTATCTTGTGGCAGGGCCACAGTGTTTGTGATGCCTTGTTGAATAGGCATTGCTCTACACTAAGGGCATTCCATGTATAGTTGATGCAAGATGTCTTTCATAGATATTTAAAAAGTAATACTATTTCCTATGACATCTTTGCTTTCATGAATTGCAAAAGCATGTGGGCAATTGTTTCTGAGGTTGCGAAGTCATAGGAGGGGCAGTTCACCTAGATGGCCTAATCCACATTCATTCTCTAGGTGTTAACTATGCATGCATAATGCCATAACAACCAAAGATGTCATTCCACTTCAATGGGAAATCATCTTTACACATTTTATGTACATTGCATATGTGCTACCTCCTTGGTTTGAAAATCTTCTTTCCTTGTTTTGCATTATACCTTATCATTTCCAACAGCATTACACCTTGTCATTTCCAATTGATCATTCCAACCCTAAGTCAAACTCTAGGTCTTGGAATGTTTCGTAACACATTTTGAATTCCAAACCTCTTGACCCCAACCTTGTATAAACGGTATCTCTTCTCAATGTTTTAGTGAACTCATTGTTGTTACTCATGGGCTAAAAAGCTTTAATTGTGCCCCTACATCATAGGCTTGGATTTCCTTGGGTACTACCACAACCTTTCATAAATATGTGTCTATAGTAGTTTGAGAATGACAAATGTGAGGTAAAATACCACAACCAAGTTTTCTATTGGGTCTTCAAAGATGTTTGTCCATTCATTAGCATTTGTTTATAGATTAGGGTTCATGAGTTTTTCATTCCATCCAATTGGGATGTTCTTGAGTATTCATTTCCAAGTACATTGTTCACCTTCTTCTAACTTGAATAATTTTTTGATCATTCCCAAGGGCAGAAGCATTTTCTTTTCACATTCTATAAATTGAATATAAGTTAAATTGTAACAAAAGGGAGGAAAAGGTTGTAGGTTATTTCATTAACATCATTGTTTTCTGATCGCAAATTTGTAGTGTTCTTTCTGACAAGTTTCTATACAAAAAATTCAAGCCCAATTTCTCTAGAATTGAATTAAATAAAAATAATTAATTCTTCCATTTGGAAACCAAAAAATGATGATAAAAGTTATAAAAATTGATGCAATACATGACACGTGTTGTAACTTTTGAATCTATTTAAATGTAAATTAAAACTAGGATAAATTTGAATTTTGTGTAAAATATTTTGAAACATCATTTGTAAATTGTTGTAAGGATGAGAGAACAATTTTTTGGGATAAGTGGTGATATTGAGGTTTGCAGTTGTATGAACAAAAGGAGCGTCTTGCCCCCATTGAGGACTGCAAAAAATTCCAAATTATAACATGAGAGATATTAAAATTATCCGTAAAGTCAGGCGATTAGCGGGTGAGAATGGTCAGTTTCATCATAATAGGGCATCAAATGTGTAACTGGGAATGAAATTTTGCAAAATGAAACAACTAGGAACCAAACTAGTTTTTCCACCAGTTTCTCCTTTTTCCCGAGCGCCTTCACTGCTGCTACATATATTTTCACTGCTAGTACCTGAGAAATCTTGTCTTGTAGATTTTTTTTGAGAAATTTGTTACAAAGTTTTTCCTTGGATCTGGAAATATTACATAATCACATTATTTTCAAGATAAGGTCTCAACAATAGGAATTGTGAACCAGGTTATGTCCCAGCTATATCAGGACTTTGCTAGATAAAAACTTACTAATGCAAAGTAAAAACTAATGTGGTCCAAAAATTGGAGAAAATGGACTCAACTTGGATAGAAATCAGAGGTACCGACTGTTTTTTTTTCCACAATTTTCTCATGTTGCACCAAAAGTGACAATCAGCCACAAAAGGATTTAGCTAAATCTAGGTACAAGACAAGAGAAAAGTATAAAAACTAAGAATTATATATTGATGAATCACTAGAACCTTTTAGCTAAATATGGAAATTTCAGTAAAAAGCTAAAAATCTGCCCAAATCATCCTAAAATCTTGGAGATTTCATTACTTTCTTCTTGAAAATGTGGCAAGTTTTTTGGAAAATTTTCAAAAAGTCCTCTTGAGTATGTTGCTTGGGAATTTGTTTTTTAATAGCAAAATGGCCAATTTTCGCCACAAAAAAATAACATGGATTCCATGTCATGGAACTGTCAAGAATTTCGAACAAACTCTTATTCAACAGTCTGCAAATAAGGAGAATCATTTTTGAAAGCCCATATATATGAATGACAGACAGAAGACCACAAAATGTATAGCTCAGAGATTTTAATTTTTTTCAGGTTCAATTGGGGAAATAGGGTCAACAAATGTAGTGAAGGTGATAATGGATAATATAGCAAATTACACAAGAGTTGGAAAATTAATAGCCAAAAAAATCCACACATAACATCTAGCGGTTGTGTAACACATATAAGATAATATTTAATTGTAGAGGACATTATTGGGAAGTTATAGTGTGGTTGAGGAAAAAGGAAACATTAAACTTATCACAAATCTTATTACAAAAGCCCAGAAATTTGAAAACAGTTTACAATGGAGATGGTGCCAGAATCCATGTAGCACCACTGTTTTGGCCAGTTGGCGACAAAAAACACAATCATCCAGTGCGACTGACTCGTACAAAAGATCCCTATCAAACATAAAACAACAATTCAGCAAGTGTAAGATTTAAACATAGAAAAGGGACAAGAAAATAAAATTTCAAAGGAATTACAGGTCCTATATACTTCGATGAGTCATGACTTGTGGTAACCTCATCATGCACTCACAGCAAGAGCTGCAGAAGCTGAATCCGAACTACAACTCTAACTCTGAAGCTACTTCTCACAGATTGTGGTTTTTTCAACAAGGTTTTTTGAATTTCATAACATTGTTGTGAGGATTATAATATTGTGGAACAAAGAATTTTCTGAATCTGCAGGAGTCTTGATGTTCACAGATGCTCATGCATGCAGGAATCTTAAGGGCTGCTAGATCATGGGTTTTTTGTTCAAAGTGGAACGCTTCTAAGAAGAGTGAGTTCCATGTTGAACCCTGGGCCCAAACCCAGCAAGAAACCAAACTCGCTTCCCATTCCAGTAGTGGATGCGCCCAAGCGAATGGAGCGTTGCCGCATCTCGTCCAACGCGAACAAGCAAGTGGGGCCAGACATGTTGCCAAAATTCTCCAGTACGTCCCAACTGGGCTGCAGCTTCTCCTTCTCCACGCCCATCGCCTCTGCGACATCTTCCAGAATCTTGTATGCTCCCGGATGCACTACCCAAAACATGTCTCTGTTATCCGGGTTCCCCACTAGCTTCTTGCCTTCGGATGTGAATTCTGCCAAATGCTTAGCGATCACTATGCGCACTGTATCTTTATCCCCTTGCTGGAACAAACCCGCCTCCGTGATCTTTCCTTCAAGCACGTGCTCGCTGTCTGGAACTGCCATCTGCGTCGACCAGTACATCTCGTAGATGGGTCGTTCCACTTCTGGTTGTGGGTCGGCACCTATGACGAGAGCAGCTGCTCCGTCTCCCAATGTAGCGTGTGCGAGAAAGCCGTCCACCTTGTAGAGTGTGTCTTGGTTCGGGGCCCGGAAGTTCATGATCGTGTTGGCTTCTGCGACCACGACGAGTACGCGAGCACCCTTGGCACTCTCGGCGAGATTCCTGGCGATCCGCATGACGGCGCCTCCGCCCCAGCAGGCCGTCTGGTACAAGCACACTCTTTGTACAGTCGGGTGCAGTCCCAGCATCCTGGCGATCTTGAGGTCGGTTCCAGGGATGGAAGTACTGCTGGTCGTTGCGAAGACCATATGTGTGATGTCGCTGAGTGGATGGCCCCATTCCTCGACAGCTTTGATTGCAGCCTCGTAGCCGATCTCGGGAACAACCTTGTTCGCGATCTCATTGCGTGTCGTCAAACTGTTGTCCCAGTAGGTGAGAAGCTCCGGATGAGCCTTGAAGAGTTCTGGAGTTAGAAAGGTGTGGCGTTTCTTGATGCATGAATTATCACCTGAAAGGAAGGAATCAACATAACCCAATTCAGAATTCGTTTTGAAGCTATAGATCCCAAATTATGCATTTTTGCAAAAGCGTGGAATGATCATGGTTGAATTCTGCGTGCTAATTGTAAGAATCAAGCTGCAAGAAACTCTGGAAATATTCATGCCCAGAGCTGCTAAGTCTCAGCATCCATTATTATTTGGTAATTTCTAGTACACTCACAGATGCGTTTGAACCGGGCCTTGAGAACGATATCATCGGCAACGTTGCAAAGTTCGAACAGCTTGTCAGGGTACGTATCCTGCTGGATGATAGTGGGAGGGAAGGCGGTGGCCATAGCCAAGATGCATGCCGGTCCTTCTGGTAGTGGCACCAGTCTACCAATTGGCTGCTGCACTACAGCAGCCACATGCTGCTCATCAACATCAGTAACAATCCCATTGAAACTATCTTTAGATGGTAGCGCCATTCTCCACTCTTTTTAAAAAAGAAAAACCTCGAAAGCACCACAACAAACAAACAAAAAGAGCAGCTCCCGAAAAACAGACAAAGCTCCCCAAGAGAGAAATCAAACAGACCCAAAACAAGCTACAAATCTTTCATGCCAAATAGAACTCAAACTTTCAAGCTGCCTGCAGTGTGACTCTCAAGCTTTTTATGTTTGTCTCTCAAATCTCAATTGCAGTAGATCTGAGAATTCTTTCACATGAAAAAATTTGTAACATTGAGAATAAATTGCAACAGCTGCAGCTTGGAGAAACAAGGAATGGGTATGAACTGCAGTAGCTTATATTTGGGTGCACAAGAGATTTGGGACTCCTAAATCACCAAAGACTTGCTCTCAATTTGATGCAGTAAAATTGCTAGGCAACTTTTTTATTGTTAATAATTTGAGCTCAGCACTGCTGCACACTACCAGTGACGATTGACTCTTTTAAATTTTTTCTTATGTTTTCATATATTTATGTCGATGTCAAATTAAATTTAAATTAATATATATTTCATGGACATGAAAAGACACATGTTAATTTGTTTTTTTAATATCCATGTTGGTGGATAGGAAAAGAAGAGTGAATTAGTTATAAAATGGAGGTATTTATTAGGAAAGGTAAGAGACAGTTGAAAATTAATAGGAATGGAAAGTAGTTATTGAAATAAAATGAAGTAGTTAGGCTTGAAATGAGGTAGTTATTTCTGAAATTGGCTTTGGAATGGTCCATGGATGACCATATTCCTCTATATACCAGCTCCGATTATTCATCACTGGAATTTTAGGGCGGCTGAATCTTGGCAGGCTCCCTAGTCTGACTCAGCCAGCCTACTCACTATTGAGGAGACTTTTTCTCTCCCCCAGCGTTTCCTTTGTAGGCCCTAGCTTTAGCTTTCGGGGCGGTTTACACAGAGGGCTTGGGCTTGCGACCACACAAATCTAAAATCCCTAGTTGGTCCAAATTGTGAAGGGTGATCAGTTTGGGTTTACACTAATGTAGTTTACGGTCCAAGCCCAAGTACATGATTTTGGAAAGATAAAATTGGAGGGACTTTTTGATGGCTCCTCATAAAATTGTCGCCTTTTAAGGCCTAAACACAAATATAAGAAAAATCATTTTCTTCTTGCTTTCTGAAAATAAAGTTGGAGGGAATTTTAATGGCTGCCCTCACAAAATTACTACCCATTGAAGCCTAAAACAGCAATAAAATGGGATCAATTTTTCCTTCTTATTTTTTTTGAAAAGTAAAATGGGATGGGTTTTTTGGTGGCCCCCCCCCAAAAAAAAAATTGTTCCCCTAAAGCTTAAACACAATCATAAAAAAAATTTTAAATTTTTTTTAAAAAAGTAAAATTGGGGGGAGAATTTGAAGTCTCCTACAAAATTGCTGTCTCTTAATGTTATAAGCACAATGATTTTTAAATTTTTTTTGAAAAGTAAAAATAGAGAGAATTTTTAAGGTTATACCACCAATGTGCGCCCACTTTCATGATCAGAATTCTAAAAATAACTATTTAAAATAATTATATTAAATTTATAAAGACAATGTTTTTTTAATTTTTTTTTAAAAAAAAAAAAAAAGAGAATTTTTAAGGTTCCCCCCCCCCCCTCCCCCCCCCTACAAAATTATTGCTCAGTAAATCTTAACACCATAATAAATATTTGTTGAATCAACATATACAAACATCAATACATATCCATCACAACAAGTATTCATTTTATTTTTTCATCCATAATTTGATTGTTTATGAAAGGTGCAAAAGAGGACAAAAACAAAAAAAGAAAAGAAAAAAATAGAATGAAAAATAGAAAATCAAAGAGGAAACCTAGAAAGAAAAAAAAGAGATAGAATATGAATAAAAAGTTAAGACAGCTCCATTTTGGAACTTTATTTTTAAACCTGACCTACTTATGTGAATGAGCAAAAAGAATAGATCATGCCCAAAATAAATTATTTTTTATTAAAAAAATGCACATGGTCCATTCTTCCGGTCCAAATTGGGTGACTTACCCTATGAACAAACGTCCTTGAGCATGGCCCATGAGTTTTTCATGGTGTAATCCAAAAAGTGGGGTAACATGAGGTTCTATGGGCCAAGGCCCAAGCCCTCTGGTGTAAACAGCCCCTTACTTGTTATAAGCAAAACACTACTAGACCATAGGCTTTTTCATTTGGTCTCACGTTTTCAGGAATGCTCACTAAATGTTAGAAGTTTCTAAGTGCTCCTGGGTTCCAGCAAACAACAAAAAAATACAAGGAAAAAAAAAAAAAAGCAAAAAAAAAAAACAAGAAAAAAAAAAAAAAAAAAAAGAAAAAAAAAATAAAAAAAACAAAAAAAAAAAATAAAAAAAA
>Ga0116227_10003125_pt1 | contig 37099 bp, 32 predicted proteins | sample S1TSphgellanicum_FD_89693 | JGI IMG/M metagenome (GOLD analysis project Ga0116227, IMG submission 89693) | Host-associated microbial communities from peat moss isolated from Minnesota, USA - S1T2_Fb - Sphagnum magellanicum MG | ecosystem: Host-associated > Plants > Peat moss > Unclassified...
CAAAATATCAACTAGAGAATTGGGTCCCCCTTTTACTTACCTCTTCTACTACCTCCACCTTGAAAACAAGGGGGCATTGCCCACCACATGGCAATAGGATGACACCCTCCACATGCAAACACTTTCAAAGACGTGTGGAAAGGAACCGAACAAAGCTCTTAACAACAACAACAAGAAGGAAAGAGGAGTAGGGTCCAAAGGAAAGAAGGAAAACTACTCAATTTCTATCCATTAGCATTCAGCAAGGCAAGGTTTGATGTGAACCATATGAATCCCCCCCAACTCCATATGTTGTGACCTAGCCTAGCCTAGCCTAGCCAAACCCACACCACTCAGCTTGTTGGAGATCAGATGCTCAACTACCACATTCCATTGGTCCCCAAATTCAACTAGGGTTTACAATACAAGAAAGTAAAGCAATGAACATAAAAGTCGGGGGGTGCGTGGCGAGGTTAATAATCGCCATGTTTTTGGGCATGACTAATATGACCTTAGTAATATCGGCTTGCCTTGCCGATTGTGTGTGCAACCGATTCTGTTACGCTCCCCCCCCCCGCCCCCCCCCCTTCAGGAATTTTTCGCGTGGTTATTACCTGAGTTTAATAACATCATGATGGAGTGAGTGGGTATGGTTTGGCTGATTCTGGCTCCTAGTTAATTCTAACCATGCGGTTAAATAAATTAGCTCATATCCATAATCCCTATACTTAACACATCCCTGCTTCAGGGTTTTTTTTGGGGGGGAAATTTTGTCAAATGATGAATTATTTAGTTTCCAAATAGGCCAAAATTTAGTGTTTTGTGAGTTTTTTAGTCATCTAATTTTGAAAAAAAAAAAAAAAATCAATCGCCAATTTCTATCCTAAGTTCCAACAAGTAGCCAAAAATATAGGAGGATGCTAGATTTTATTTTTATTTTTAACTTTCATATTTTCTTGTTGCCAAATCTGGCTAAATCATCCTATGGATGATCACCACTTCAGCTACATTACAATTTTTTTTAATAATTTATTTTTTTACATTTTAATATATTAATATTTATAATTATTGATTTATTTAAAACTGCTTCCCCTGGGCCCTCTATTTTGGGCCTTGACCGGTATTACATTATCAAAACCCCTGATCATTACACCGGGTTAATAATTTGGTTCGCAAGAATTGGGAATATTAATTAATAAATAAATAAATTTAGCATATTGTATTATGGGGCTCATCACATTTGCAAGTTTGCTGGCATAATCAGGCCCATATGACCCATTCTCTAGTGTAAAAAGTAGATCATTTTGGCTAAATTATGCGATCACAAGTAAGCTGAAAACTATAGGTACCTAGATGGTAGAATCGGCTGTTGTGGCTGATTCTACCTCCCAATGTGGCCTTTGGATGTATGTGCCCCAAGTGCCAATGCATGTGTTGGTGGCCACATAGAGTTTTTCTTTCCATTGAGTTAGCAATAATGTTGTAACATGTAAGGAATAAAACCCCAATTTTCAACTCATTTGCAAATTGGTGTGTCCAATTCCAACCTAGTTAGCTCAAGGTGAAGGAATAAAGGTTATGTGCTCACATGTGCTCACAAGTTTATGGGTAGGATTAGTTGGAATTGCATAAGGCCAAAAAGATCAAAAAGCATTTGGTAGTTGAGTTGTGTACTATGGGGTTTTGAAGTTTGGTGGCACACCCAATTGCCGTCTTAAGTAACTTGGCAAATAGCGTGTTTGAGTTGGCAACTAACTATGTATTTATTAAGGAAAGTTGTTTGTTTGTTTTGTACAATTTGTTTTTGTCATGTTGAGACCTCCTAATTCTTGATGCCTCTTGATGTGCTATTGATTGATACCATTAGCAAGCAAGCTCTCGATGGATGACTAGGCGTGCACGTGATTGATACTATTGGAAAGCAAGCTCTCAATGGATGAGTAGGCATGCATGGACATGGTTTCTTAATGTTTAGACCTACAACACAAGAGTTTTAAATATTGAAAAAAAAATTACAAAGAAAATTCAACAAAATCAAAACTAAAATTCCTAGGAAAATTGAGGTGAGATCTTGGTATATTGGAAAGCCTTTGAAAAATGGAATTTCTTGGAGGCTATTTTGTGATTTTTAGACTTAAAGGGGGGGGGATATTGAATTTGGGGTATTTTTTAGCATTAGAAATTAATTTAAATTCTAAAATATTTTTTTCACAATTGGGCTCTATCATCACAATCATGTTCACACTTAGAACAATTACATGATCATATTCACACTCAGACTCAATGCCATAGGCCACACTAGTACATACTTAAGCACAATGGGTTTGTGTAAATGACCCAAAAAACTAACTGGGGTCTATACAAGTTATGGGTGAGGCTATTGTGAGCTACTTAGAGCTCATGCACAAAAGCATCACCCTAACCCATTTGCTAGAGTAGTTTGAAATTTAACATGTATACAGACTCCTTGATATTTTGTATAACAATTAGTTAACTTTTGTGATGCATGTTCTTTACTCTTTAATCTTCTAATTTGCTACACATTAAAATAGTTTGGACCTCGTCAACATCTGCCACATCTACCTTCATCATCTTTTTGGATATAAAGTTTCCATGTGCACAAAAGATTGTGTCATATGACAATTGTCATGTGGTGGTGGAAAAAAAGTTGTTAGGTTGGAACTTGTGAAGTTGCATGTGGGGACTATTTTTATTTTTTAAATAAATTTTCCAATGAAAGGGACCAACAAAACGGTGGTCATATGTAAGAATTAAAATGTTAACAATGAAGATATTATGATGGATTGGTACCAATTTGATAGTAGTTACTTGGCTTTTTCTACATTAAACAAATCAATTTCCTACCAAAATTTGTACATCTACACAACAGAATGCAGGTGTTTCCTTTTCCACATAAGTACCTGAAAGTCCTTATAAATTTACACTTTGAATGACATGCCATACCCAATTTCACTCTTTGCTCATTACGATAATGCCACGTGTTATTGAGCATTTGGGAATTTCAAGTCTACATGCTTTTTACAAAGAGCAATTGCTGCAAATTTTGAAGCTGCCCTCTAATGTTACCAATACCAAGTTACAAAACCAAAATTGAGCAAGAAATGAAACGGTTATGACAATTTCATCAAAGAGGTGCAAATATCGTATTGCTCACTTAGACACTCTAAACTCTAAACCTAATATCGAGAACGTAGTAATAAGCATACCATATCATTATTGCAGAAAATTCATAAAGTGAACCGTGGAGGAGGTTGAAACTCAAAGTTATGGCATAAGAGTTCAATAATATATAAGCCAACAATTTTTTTGTGCACACATTTATGAAAGCCTTATGGCACATAAAACCCTAAATCCTTGTACAAAAACAATGGATTGATGTTATTTAGCTTAACCCTACAAGTTGCACTTTCAAGTTCCAACCATTCATGTAGGGGTATTTTTTCATCAATTACTAATGGGTATATAAGCATAATTTCTTATTCACATATTTCAGTGTGTATTTCATTCTCTATAAGAAAATATTCTGTTGCAAATACTGGATACCTACCCCCAAAACTTTCTTTTTTTTAAAACACTAGACCAATACTCCTTCATCAATCTTTTACCACGCCATCATGTGTTTTTTGAAAATTAAATAAACAAAGTACTTTAGAACATTACTAGTGTGGCCTGTGCTGTTGGCCCAAGTGTGTGAACTCATTGTAATGTAGGGTGGACACAAAATATGACATTGTTTTGCAAGGTATACTTATATCTCATTTTTTAAGAATCAAATATGAAAGGAAAGCCTTTACTTGAATTGAATATTAATCTTACAAGTGTGAACCCATTACAAAATAATATGAACTCAACCTATCAACATTGCCCCCACATCCTAAGTCCAAATCTAGCAACATAAATTCTATTAAATTTGAGTCGTCAAGATCTTTCCAACAACACCAAAGGCACATCACAACTCCTTTACCTGAATTGAATGGTAGACATTCAAGTGTTACCACGTCTTCAACTGATTTTTCCTGCCAAAACCTGGGTTTTTGGAATTTATTTGAATTTTCAGTGTCTGAAATGGCTTTAAAAACAATATCTCCCACATTCTGAATCCAAATCTTACCACATAAATTTCATCAAATCCTGCTCATCAAGATCTTTCCAACAACACCAAAGGCACATCCCAATTCCTCCAAAATATTCTCAGTTATGATTTAATTTAATTTTCAGTGAAGAAATCATTCAATATTCAAGAACTTTTGCAATGCAAGTCCAAACACCATGGAACCAAGCCCATGCACCCCTCCTCATTGACAGCTTTCCAATGACACCAAGAACACAATTTGAAGCATCCCAGTTCAGTGGATCTCATAAGTAGAAAACATAACAAAACAAACTACCTTCCTTCATAGACAGATTAGTTTAGGAGGGAAAAACAAATTGCATTGGACAATAGTGTTATACATAAACTATTTCAAACTAGGGATGACTGGTCCCCAGTTTCATAAAAAGTGAAATGAAAAGTCATGATGAAAATAAGACACAAGGGAAAAAAAGGGGAAAGGGGGGGGGGGGGTTAAACCTAGTTTTCTCACCAAAAGGAGTCCTTAGGGGAGTTTCACCCCCAGTTCTGGATTTGCCTTAGCTATGCCTTCCTCCTTGCTGATGTAAATCAAGCCTTGTCACAATAATAAGATCCTGCAAATCATCAAGCTGATACCCAATCTCATGAAACACTTCACCATTGATACTCACTCACTTTAAAGCAAAGCTACACTCAAACTTAAGATGAAATGTGAATTAGAGAGTCAAACTAGGGCCCAAAGACAGGGTGACTTTAGAGATACTTAACAACTCCAATGTCTCAGATCATTGGCCTAAGGAATGTATGTGTAATGTATGTGTAGGGGAAGAGGGGCAAGTCCAGAGAGGGTTATATTGATTGAGGGCATGGCAACAAGGTGCCTAACTTAGCCCCAATTCCGAAGCATGGGAACAACAACACAACCTTGACATATTAGGGTTTTTTGTAAAGTCAGGACAACACGGCACCAGTACCTTGAGTTTGGTCCAAAACCGGGTGAGATTCAAAAAAAACCTGCAAAAAAGTACATTAGCCTTCAAGGGGATGTCAAACTCAGAAATGCACCACTTTTTGTGCCAAACTGAGTTTGAAACAGTTTTGACCCCGTCTTTCCTTTTTCCTGAGCGCTTCCACCGCTGCTAGATATATTTTCACTGCTCCTACATGTACAACTACTATAACTACCTCGAACCTTGTGCATTAAATGCTGATTTCACCGTTTCATACCCAGATTTGATAAAACTTCCTTACTTTGCAGACCTCACTCAAAGAGGGGATTAGGGGGTGAAAACAGGCCAAAAGACAGGGTGAAGACAGGATTGCTTTAAGGAAAACTCTATTATATGTGTCACTCTGGAGACACACCTTATGGATTTGTAAGGTACCTCAGAGGCTAGGAGAATGATAATGCTTTGTAAGCTGCCTGCAAATACAAGAAGAAAAATTAGGTCAAGTTTTTATGGCTTCAAAAGCTGTGAAATTGATCATTTGATAATTAGTGTTCTATGTGTGAAAAGGGGTTGTATGGTCTTGCAATGGCCAAGTGGCATCAACTACTTTCAATGTAATGCAAACGGAGTTTTGCACCCAGGCTAAAAATTTGAATAAATCATCCTACTACTATACTACCTTTCAAAATAATTAAATTATTTTTGGAAACTGTCAAATTTTCTAAAAATTATCTATTTGAAATGTCAAACTTTAACCAAATTATTATTTTTGGGGATGTTGAAATTTTGAGAATCAGCCTAGTTTTTTTTGAGGTATCAAAACTCTCTATTGCACTATTTGGGTTTTTTTCTCATTTCAAATTGGGGTTGTAAATGTGATGTCTTGCATGAGGTAGGTGTGGACAAAATTGAAAAAAGATAATTGAGAAAAGGGCTATAAAACCATAGTTTGAGAAGAGAGAGAATTATGGATCTCAAAGCGAAAAAAGCAAGAGTTAGAAATGCAAGTTTCTCACATAGAGATAGATAAATCCATTCTTGAAGCACAAGTGAAGAAAGCACCTAACCTTGGGTTGGAATTCACAAATTTAAAAGATAAACTAAAGATGAAAACAAGACCATGCATGCATAACAACAGTAAGGGGGAGCAAAATATAAAAATTGGTGAGAATCCAAAAGCTTCTTGGATCAAGCTAATCCCCACCATTGCATACCTGATATGCCAATAATTGACAAGATTTCTCAAGCCTATGATTTTGAGGAACATTGTCTCTCTCCATTTTTGCAAAAACAAGCAATAGAAAATGTTATTCAAGGTATCATTCTATTAAAGGTTCAAAGTCCAAAGAAGCCACCTAAATTTAGTGTCAAAATTCTATAAATTATTTTTTATTGAAATTATTTTTTAATAAAATAATGTATTGGCACTCAAGTGTTAAACCTAAAAAGGTATTACAACATTAAGAAAGGTAGTTTGTTTTGTTTTTTGTTTTGTCACATTGAGATCTCCCAATCCACAATGCCCAGGTTGTTGTGCTCCTGGTGCCCTCAGAAAGCCCTTGTTGGGTAAGCGTGCATTGAGGTGGTTTTCTAATGTTTAGACTTATGCTGCAAGAGTTATTGAATATTGAATAATTTTTCATCGACAATCAAAAAATTGAAACTAAACATTCTAGGCAATTTGGGGCACATTTTTGGTACTATCAACAAGCTTTTGATTGCTAGGGGCACATCAAGGTGATTCTCTAATGCTTAGACTTGCAATGCAAGAACAATTGAATATTGAATAGTTTTGTCATTGAAAATTCAAACTAAAATTTTTAGAGAAATCAAGCATGTTCTTGATACTAATGGCAAGACCTTGATGAGCAAGATTCTATGGAAATGATTTCATAATTTTACACCTAAGATCACATGTGCAAGAGATAAAGAATATTGAGTAATTTTTACAATTGGAAATTCAATTTTTTTAAATCAATTTTTTTTTAAATCAATTTCAAACTTAAGCTACAGAAGGTGTATTATTTATCATTTCAAAATTCATCCAATATTACAATATTTACCTTTGTGGGCATAAGTGGGTAAACATTGGATTAAAAAATTATTTACACAAGTATGGCACATTCTGAAGTGAAGAGAGACAATTACTTGTGCAATTGGCATTGCAAACATGAGCACACAAATTTCAGCTTAACTTTTAAATTTACCTTCATCACTATTGCAATTGTTACTACAACTATTCAACAAATATTTCAAACATGTGCAATAAATTCAACATTTGAAATTCAATCAATGAAATTTTCTCACTTTACAAATTATCAACATTTAAGGGTGAAAACAAAATGATTTTAAGATGAAAAAAGGACCCAAAGGCAAGGTTATTTATTATTTTAAGGATAACTTTAATATGTAGCAAAGTTTTCTTTCAAAAAAATTCTCAAAAATTTGGAAAATAAATTATTTTCAAAAGAAAAATTATGACACAATATTCCTTTTCAATTCCTTAGATCAAAATTTTGTGAAAATTCAGCCCAAGAAATCACTCATCACTATGGACTTAGGTTACAATTTGGGAGTCTCAACACTTATTGCTTTTGTCTTTTTAGCAGTGTGGGTGGTGGTGGCTCAGTCTTTACTTGAAATTTTTGTTTGTTGGCCTTGCCTACCAAGGCAACGAAATTGTGTTTAGATTCATTATAGAGTATAGTAGCTTAATGGATTTTGGCCCCTAGGTAATAATAGGTCTATTTTTATATGAGGATTTTTGAAACATGGTATTTTGGCTTGTGTTGAAACTTGAGATTTGTTATAGAGTTATAATATCTTGAAGGATTTTGGTTTCTTTCAGAGGATTTTTTTGAAGATTATATTTTTACATGGTGAAATTTTTGAGTTTTCGTAATTCTTCTTTTGCCTTAAGATAGGTTTTAATGTAAATGGCAAGGCCCACAGTGTGACACACCCCTTGTTTCATTCTAGTCCTTTTGCTGTAGATCTATCTTTAAACATGAGAAAAACAAAACATATAATTTTTTTCACAAATATTCAATTCACCTTCACAAACAAGAGCAGTTTGCAAGGAACAAAAGCAAAGCAAAGCAAAGCATGGAAACTTCGTGTTTCCTTTTCCTGTGTGAATGTTATTAGTTTGGGAATTCAGGGGATATTAAGGCTACAACTTAGGCATGATCATCACTAAGGCTCTCACAGCCACCATCATTTTTTACTTTGAGGAAAAACCACCTAAAAAAACATAAATTGTTTGCCTTTTGGGTGGCTGGGTCAAACAACTTGTGCAACACGGATCCCTTCTTTGAAGACCAATCACACTATGTTCACAATTGATGCTGGAACCAGAGCAACCAACCATAGGTCACTGGGTCAACTAGTTTGTCCACACACGGAACAAACAAACAAACTCATCATCACATCCCTCTACTACCCGGATATCAAGCCTAGTAGCAGTAGCAGCGTCAACTCTAAGTGCACCATCAAATCATCCATGTGCATTGTGGTGGGTTTCTCAATTTTTCACGGTTATGCACATGGCTTCAAAATTCGAATTACACTAAAGTAGGTGAGAATTGCACTCTTCCTCATAGTCGTGTGTGTCAAGTGCAACTAAAAGTTAGTGAAAAACAAATGATATCCAACATTCTTTTTTTATTTTTTTATTTTTCTCCACTGAGTGCATGTTGTCTACAAGTCCAAGTAACCCTATAATATATTTCATGCATCTCCTACATGATGTTTTGATCAAATTTAGGTTTTTTGATCAAATCTCGTCACGAAGGTTGTCTCACTAAACCATCTCAAAATGGGTCATACTGAACCACATAATATTACACCATCCACTTCCCCCAAAAACTGGGTCACCAAGGTTCCACAACATTGGTAACCTATATCGTAAACCCTACTACTTCCACCTTACACTACCTACATAATGAGTAAATATCATAGGTATGTAGGTAGATAATTTAAGTGGTTGCTATGTAGGTAGATAATGTAAGTGGTCACTATGTAGGTAGGTAGGTAAGTAGTCGAGGCACTTGGTAGCTACTAGGTAGGTAGATGCATGTAGATGTTGTGTACCTAAGCTAACCCCATGGTACATGAACACATTGAAAATTTGTTACTTGTTCACATACCATCCATCTTGCATGGTGCACACTGGTGGGGTGCTGATCATACCACTGTGGCCATCAAAATTGGGGTGTTCGAAATCGTGCATGTTCATGTTTTCAATGCGAATTGTGCATGAGTAATTGTCTTTTCTTCACTTTGAAATGTGTTGTTTGTGTGAAAATAAATGTTACTTTACTCTGCATTTACCCACTTATACCCACATGATATGTATAGTGTAAATTAGTCACTCTTACCCACTTATACCCACATGACATGTATAGCATAAATTATCTACTCTTACCCTTATCACACCCTCCTGCAAACAGGGTAAAAATGTTCATCATTTATCTTTACTCTTACCCAAATGGATAATTTTGCAAACCCTTTGCATATTCATTGATGTTTATGTACCTTAACCCAGCTGATACATTTATTGAACAATTTTTTTTTACTTTCATCCAGCTGATATATAAATATATACACCCACCCAACATTGGTGTAAAACACTTGAGAGAGAAAGAAAAGGGTGAGGCAAATGGAAGTTACAGCTTCTTGGTCCTGTTGTTAGTCTGAGGTATGGCACCTTTGGAGAGAGAGAACCTTTGGAGCAATCTCTTCAACATGTGGGGAAGCCTGACCTAAAGCTTAAACTTCATTAGTTGTATCAATTAGAAGGGATGCCTTCAAAGTTCCTTCTTTATCTTTTATTTTTTGCCATGAGTCACTTTGATTGGCCCATCACCAAAACAAACACAAAAAAGGACTTCAGAAGCTCCACCTAATTAAAGCTTCCATGTAAAAATACAGGGCATGAAGTTTGGGCCAGATATATAAGTGAGAATGGGTAAACTTTGGGCAAACCACATGGGATAAAATTGAGATGCTAAGGAAAAACAACATGAAATGTGATGATCTTTAAGGTTCAAATCTTTAAAGATTAAAATATGAATTTCATCATTTGCTTCATTTGACACTCACTCTTCAACCTTTCTTTTTGGGCTTTGCTTTTGTTGGGTTTTGCTAATGAAATTGAAATGATAGTGCTAGCTAACACAGACACCAGGTGTCAGAGGTCCATAATGTCTTTCTTTTAGGTGACTACCGTGGGAATAAATGGTGTGTCTAATATGCTAGCAAAAAACAATTTGGTTCTAATTGTCTAATATGCTACCAACACACATGATATTGAGCTGTGTCTACAATCTAATAAGGGTGCAATAAAACTTCCACCTTTGTCTCCCTTGCCAGTTGATTCAAAGAAAAATTCTGAAAATGTCCATCTGGGGATATTGAGCCTTGCCTACAAAAACCTTCCCTGACATTACAGTAGGTGATTATCAGGTCGGGTATTAGAGCAGTCTGCTTACATGCTGGAATTTTCCCCTGGGCAGGTTGGCCTTGGAACAGCAGGCTCAATATCCATCCAAAAAAATCTGGCCCTGTGTGGCAATATAACACCCATCCAGAGGGAATTCTGTTATTCATATTCCCCCTCCATATGGTGAATAAGAGCCACCCCCTCTGCCCCCTCCATACATACTCAACACATCATGAGTGTTCATAATCCTGATCTCCCAAGTTTTCAATTACTGTAATGCTCTAAGAATTGGACATTCCTGAGATGCAGGCCCACCTTCAACTGGGTCATCTTGGCCAGTAGGCACTTATTGCGAGAAGACGCCCTGCTCCTCAGGCCTTACCTACCACAAATGGTCCTTAAAAAAAGAATCTTGAAGACTTGCCAATGTGCATGTTAGAAACATGCATTATTCAACACCACCGTGCTAATATGTGTACAGAAACCTGCAGCTGTGAGCTAGATACAAAGATGATGTGAAATCTAGAACCGCAGATTCAATGAGCACAGTAGCTCCTGGTTAACACATAAATAATCAACCACATACAATGTGGACAAGGCCCACAAGATGGTTATGAGAAAAATCTGGCATAGTTGGCATCAGATAAGCTTAGCCATGCCTTCTGTTGACGCCAATGCTACAGCTTACATTGAAGCTCATGAGCAAAGGCTTCACAAAAATGAGAAAGTGCATTGGTAAGACTTGACAGGGAGATCTAAGCTAATGGCCATACATATATATATTGACTTCCCTTATGAACCTGTTCGACATGGGGAATTTTTTCCTGCATCCAAAATGCTGGACACCATCGTGCAGAGAAAAGATCAAAAGAGGGAGGGCTACAGGCAGCACTGCCCTGCATTTCAAAAGAAAAAGCAAGAGGGTTCATGCAATACAGAACATACACCTAAATTCGTAGCTCATATTCACCAGCAGTAGTTATATATCGCACCCATGGCAAAGCCTGATATCCGCTCTTCTCAATGATCTTCAAGTAACGAACCTGCAATAGTGGCCAAAATCGAAGTCAAAGGCCACAACAAATAGACCAGAAAGAAGAAGTGGAGATCGGCAAGCTCCACATTTCCCATGAGGTTTTGGAATCAGCATCCAACTCAAAAATCAAATATCATACTTCAGAATTTTCAGTTGACGTTGGGGTTGGGGTTGATTTGGAATGAGTATGCACGTCAGTCCAAGGTTACTGGCAAACTGAGGCCTCTGCTTAAATGAAGCTGAAGACTATACTTGGGGCCTAGAAAACTCAGTAGAAGACATCAGAATTTCACCTGAATTCCAGAAACAGTAAAATAAGGTATCTCAAACTTGACACGAATAGGTGGTCGTTTCTCAACTACAGTTTCTTCAGCTTCAATGCTTGGCAATCCAAACTTAGCTTTCAGCATGTACTCCTGCAAGCAACCCAGACAGACATAAATTAGCCATACATAAAAATATGCCTGATACATAGCAAATAATGCTGCCCATGCATGCTGGAGCAGATAGCATATAGAAAACTAATATATCCTGAAAAAGTTGCTTTATCCAGTTGACCTTCATAACAAAGGCAAAGGATTCCAAAGATCAATCACTAACCAAAGCAATTAAGTAACGACTCTAATCCATTTTGTCAGCATTACAAGATCCCTGAATGACACACCTTCCCTCCAGGAAAAGACTTGATCTTCCACAAGAGTGCCTCCTTCTCAGGAGCATAAACTGCAGTACCCATTGATGTCCGTACACTAGGTGTTGATGCATCTGATGGGACTGGCAACTCAATCTCCACATTGGAAGCAGTACTGACATCACCCAAAACCAACTCAATGTCAGTAGATGATACAGAGAGCATCTCGGGTCAAAAACCAGCTACGTGCCCCTGATATATTGCCATGTGTGAGTCCAACATCGACATCAAAGATGCACAACGTCTCCCATAAGCTGCATGTTTCACCAGATATGGAACATCAGACCTACTTTACTCCAAGAACATCCACTATAGGATACATTTAACTGAAAAGTGCTATACATCCCACAATACTAAGTAAAGAGGACTAGTGATCCAAAACCTCAGAGCAGAATCCCACAGTAAATGTCAGCACAATCCTATTCAGAAAAGTACATCCATAATTTCCTGGGGTCCTTAGGGTTGGATCAGGAAACTTGGCATCTGAAGCCATATTTAAGGCTGCTTTAACTGCTTTTTTTACCACATTGCTCAATACCATGCCGATGTTGCTCATGCAGAAGAGAAGCAGAGTTTCTATGTAACAATAGACAGCAAAGAGAAATCTCAGTTCCACACCTCTGTGTTGATATTCTTGGCACAACGCTCACCACTATCAGGTCCAGATTCTATAGACCCTAAGGAAGATAGGGTGTGCCCCCCTAACTAGGATTTTGCCTGAAAATCAACTGAATGGGGGCAGTAAAAGCCTTCCTATGAAAAAATTATACAGAATATCTAATCCATACTGATCCCTAAATAACAAATCAAGTGTGCCGCGGTTTCCAAGTACCTGCGCTCCTTGAACTGGCTTCGGGCTTTGATAGTGAATTCTACACGGCTTCTTGAATGTCTCTCAACTTGTGCTTCCACCCATATTAAGGGCTTCACCTGTGAACAGACACAAAGTCAACTCACAAGTTAGGAAAAATAGCAAAGAACATGAAAGAAAGTGCACACACAACTGTTTGGACAGCTCTTGCTATCAATATTCTTGACAGTAACTCTAGAGAGACATACCTGTCAGGATTCCAAGCTCAACTTGGCCATGAAGATCATCTTGTGACTTTTTTCTTCTTACACATTCATGATTCAAAGATTATACCTTTGTTCCTTTTTTAAGAAAGTCATGGCATCCCAAGACAACTCAATATACATGAAGGTACCACCCAATCAATAATTACCAACAAAAGAGAAACCCTCACAGAATCTTGACAGACAATGGTTCACTAACTTGCCTTATGTTCATAACCTTCATCAGTTAGAATAGGCTATGGTAACTTTGGTAGTTGGAGTTTTAATGTACCTGTGTGCTCAACCGGTATGTCATCAAGTCGAAAGCACCATCTGGCGGTATGAATGAAATTGTCCGGTCATTCTCAAAACGTGCCAATCTGACACACCTGCACAGAGAGATTGAATATTCATTTCCAAGACATCGGCTGTTGTCAGTCAACACCTTCTAAGAAGATCCATATCAGAAAAAGGAAAGAAATTTCACAACCTAATTAGAGTATCAAGAAGTCTTCACAATTTGGGTCCCTGATGAGGAATTGTGAGATAACCTGATAATAAGGTAAGAGGGAGTCAGAGCAGATCAAGAGACAGCACACTGCAGGAAGAAGAGAGTAGAAAGCATCATAGAAAACAACAGAATAGAACTGAAAAGAAGTGTGAACAATAGCAACAATCGCCAACATGTCTAGTAACCATCAACAGCAACAAGGATGGTAGTTACTAACTAACATAACATCCCCTCCAACTCCATCAGTCCTGGCAGTGGTCACAGGCCAATGTTAACAGCAACAAATAACCTGATTTCTCTACCAAATCCAGATGTAATGCAAAAACTCAGCCATGCTGGTAGCCAACTCAACAAAAACATCAATGGATGAAAACACAAAATGAAGACAGTGAAGAAAGGGGAAGACCAAACAAGAAAAGTGAAAGACATAAGAGAGAAAAGAAGCCAACAGGAGGAGAAGAGAGGAGAAGAATTCAAAATATAGCTTTGAGAGCAAAATGGGTTTTAAAGGTTCACCACTTGAAACTAAGAAGCCCTTGAAGGTATCCAAACACAAATCTTACTTTGTTAGGAAATCCTCTGGTCTATTTTAATAAAAGCTCCAAAGAGTAACCTTTGTTCTTCAGAAGAACAATTGAACTCTCAGTCAAACAAAGACCTCTTTGGTTCTCAAAGCTGAATGTTTCTTTAGCAGTGTCAGAAAGATTAGAATCAACACTAGACAAATGAGTTAAGCTGAGACCTGAACATACTGGCTGAAAACATTTGTTAAAACCATTGATGTTTTGACATTTGAGTTTGAACATTGGAAATCCAAAGTATTGCAAGAGAAAACACTCGAAATATTTCTCAAGATGATTTAGCATACATTAGAAAGGCACACCAAAATTTAGGACAGCATCTATAAATTGTAAGAACCATGAAAGTTATGACTTACTGATGAAATTTGATATCATCCAGATCTATTGCCTTTCCCTTTGCTGCTCGTCCTTGTGCCTCCAAGAGGACTCGGTCATTAAGGCCCAGCTTGCACTCAGGCATGCCACTGAAAGAAAGTGCCAAGCAAGTCATGAAAACTACTACAAACAGCACCATTGGTCTAGCCTTTCACCCCCCCTCTCCTTCATTAGGCAACATAGAAATGGAAAAGCTGCATACCTCAAATATGTGCGCATCTTCAATGCACCAACAACATCAGAACGGATGAGCTGACCATTGCTATTGACCAGAATGTTGACACTCTCCACTACATCAAGGAATACCTACACAGCAAGAGACCACCTTATGTTTGGAGGTCAAGATTTTGTTGTTTGCCAGGATAGTATCCATCATTATACCTTCGTCTGCCAATGTGCAAACAAGGCCCATAATCATGATCTTAGAATCCTTGGCTCTGACCATGCTGCAAACAAGTGGCATGTCTCCTGTAGATTATCACAGAGCACATTGTGAAACTTGCCTCATTCTTCTTATACTTGATGCCTTCCATTCGCCATGAGACTGCATTCGTGACAGCCATTGGAGGGCGGACAGCTACCTCCATTCTGTATGCATCTGTTTTGATGAACTCGCTAAGAATCTTGGCTTCTGTGTACTGAGGATATCCAAAGTCCATCATCTCATCAAGCAATTCATACTGCAGTGAACAGCAAGCAAACAAATCTTCAAATGACAATGGTGCTGACATAGAATTGAGATTATTTTTGGATATAAATCATTTCCATTGGAACACCAATTTCAATGTGAATTCGTCAAAGACAAAGACGCTTACCACAACAACAAAATTGTCACGTAATGACTCCTCCTCTAGCTCCTCAAAGTAGTGCTTAAACACCTGTAAAAAAATCAGATAGCACCCATCAATCAAAGGTACACTCTGCTGTGTATATCTAGAGGTAAACAAAGGCCCATCTGCTATACCAAGAAAAACTCTCACAAGGTTCAATTATAGCTGATGGGATTCCAATTCACAGATGAGCAGCAGTGATTTTAATGCAGATTTCTATGTCACTCTCAGCCAGACTCAGGCAAGAGTAATGATCTTCTAAATGCTTTTGATGAAAGCAGTGTGTTCTCCAAACACAGCTGTGCAACTGCCATGATCTTCCTGAAAGAGTATTGCCCAACCAAATTGACCCTTGCCACCTGGGAAACCTAATCTTCGACCAACAATTTTGTTATTCTAAGCTGCTATTAACTTTTGATCAAGCCTTAAATGGCAGAGTAGCCAAAAATAAACAGTATCAAGGAGATGCTGAAATCTATATATTAAGATAGGTGTTTGTTTGGTAGTTTTTTTTTTTTTCTTTGTGGATTTTTGTTTCATTTGTTTCAATGTGACCACATCACAACCCTCCCAAACTGTGGGCCCCCCACTCCACCTTTGGTACTGCCAAAAACACCTCAATGAGGCAGTGTGCATGTTAGTCATTCCACAATTTTCACACCAACAGAGCAAAAGTTATTGAATTTAGAGTGATTGAGTAAAATTTTATAAATGGTTAATTTAGCAAGGTTCCATGAGAACTCTGAAGTTTTAAGCCCACTTTGACTGGAGTAGTATTGGGATGGTTGACCTTACAGAAGGTCTAATATACTTGGACCAATAGCACAAGGGCCACTATTCTATATATTAAGATAGATGTTTGTTTGTCTGTTTGTATGTGACCAGGCCATAACCCTCCCAAACCATGTGGCCCTGCTCCACTTTTGGTACTGCCAGAAAGCCCTCAACAAGGTGGTGTGCACATTTGTCATTTTGCAATTTTTGAACCACCATGCAAAGCTATTGAATTTAGAGTGATTTTTATTGCTGGAAATTGAATTAAAATTAATTTAGAAAGTTTCCATAAGAACTCTGATGTGAAGCCCACTTCAACCAGAATAGTATTGGGAAGGTGACCTTACACACATTTAATATACTTGGGCCAGCAGCACAGGGGCCCACTTGTTCAAACTAGGTTACATAAAGCAGTAAGGTCTTGGATGCTATAACACTGGTCCATCAGATAGGTATCAGAATTTATACATTGTACAGACAGCCCATGATCATAACCCTAAACCTAAAAAGACACCTGAGGAAAGAAGAAGAATGCCATAAAACAGTTATCAGGACACAACATACCTCAACAACACGGTGAAGGAAGAGCAGCAGACTAGCAGCATTGCAATTCTGTCTTGAGGCTATCATAACATAGACATTGTTGTGCTGAATGAATAGATAAGTCACACCATTTTCCAGCAATACTGGCTCATGAGATCCTGGATCACCCTGTTCATTTGGAACAAGAAAAAAAATTATTCAGCAAAACAACCACCCTGGAAAGTTTTCAGTATTGTGCAGAGTTGTACAAAAGCTGTGGTTTTGTGCATCTCTTGTATTGTGATTGAAAGTGCCTGGAAAGAAAAGCAATTTGGACTATATAATCACTGCCGATCATAACCTGGCCTGTAACCCTAAACCTAACTGAGTTCCAATAATCATAGTATCACACTATGGAGATTGCATTGAAATTCTTTCAAGAGAAATGGAAAGAGCAAGTAGGGGATACAAGAACTATTACCTCTCCCTCCATAAGCTTTGCAAAGGCCCGCTCTGCTTGTGGTGCAGCAACATCTCCCCGGTAATCTCTAGAAATTAGCACTCGACCCTTCATGTCCAAAAGAAACAAAGCGGAAGCTGCCCCCGCCATGATGCTAAAATCCTAGTTAGGAGGACTACAAATTGGCAATCAAAGTCTATTTTGTGGAATAGCCTCAGGACCAACCCCTGCCAGTGATTTGAGAAGTTGAAGAACCAGCATGGGTGCAACGTCACTCTGCATCAACTCCCATAACTGCAATCGGTGCACAATCTTGTGGTGAGAACTCCCTATCACCATCAATGAAGCAGATTGCCTAGTCTCTAAGAGTGCCCCTAGGAATACAGAAGGAAAGAAGAAGAAGCCATGGCTCCAAATCACAAAAAGCTTAAAATCTTACAATAGAGAAAGTGTCTTCACGGATGTTCAACCCTGCAAGCCTGGTCAGCTCCAATACGCTTTGTTGCACTGTAAAACACAAAAAAAATTGTCAAAACCGTATGGGATCAGTCTTGGATCGCACTGCACATGAAACAAAGCAAGAAGAACATCCAGACATAAAAAGGCGTCTTCACATGGGACAAGACAACTCCCCGGATCTACATCACAGACGAAGACAAAGTCAACGATCTAAGAGTCCCGCCGTGCAGTTTTGTTTTCCTGGAACCCTATCCGTGTTCTGATGCCTTCTTTCTCCAGATCCAGAGCAAATCAAGCAACGGCGACAAAATAACACAAAGATTTGACACTTTCACCCCCGCAGCGAAACCTCATCAGAAGAAATGCAACCACTCCCGAATGCCGCTATGCAATTTTGTTCCTGGAACCCTATCCGTATTCTGGTGCCATCTTTCTCCAGATCCAGAGCAAACCAAGCGACGGCGACAAAATAACACGAAGATTGACACTTCCTCCCCCGCACCGAAACCTCATCAGAGGAAATGCGACCACTCCCGAATGCCGCTATGCAGTTTTGTTCCTGGAACCCTATCCGTGTTCTGGAGCCTTCTTTCTCCAGATCCAGAGCAAAGAAAGCAACGAAAACATAATAGCAAGAAGACTTGACACTTTCTCCGCCGGAATGAAACCTCACCAGAAGAAATGCAACCACTTTCAGTCGCAAAACGAGAATCATTCCGCTCATCAAATCTCAAGCCCCAGGGAGAAGAAAAAAAGAATAGCAATAACAGAACATGAACTGAAATTAGATCACGTACCAGCAGAGTGGGGCGGAGAAGAATCCATGCGCCACGAATAACAAACGCGCACACTGATGAGAGACGAAGCGCGCAGAGAAGAGAGACAGAAGAGAAGCAGCCTCGTGGCTCGAGGCTCGGGGCCACACGAAGGAGGTACACAGCCCACGGCCTGGCGGCAAAGCTGTATGCGGCCAAGCGGTATACAGCTTACCTCCTACTATACACATCTCTTTTATTACGTGTGCGACCGTATCTCAATGGTATTTCATTAGACGGTAGTATTTCCTTTTTTTTCTTTTTTAAATCAAAAATTTAATTTATTTTCATTTTTTTTTTTTTATAAATATTTTTAGAATATCAACTTTTATTAATCTTTGATTTTTTTAAACATTTCATCAATTAGGTTGTGTGGGACCATGTTTCAAAATGTATTTCAATGGAATGTATTTCAATTTTTTTCTTTATTTTTTAATATATATATTTCATTCATTTTCCTTTATTTTTATTTTCAAATATATATTTCTAGAATAACAACTATTTCAATCTTTCATTTTGAAAAATGTTTCATCAATTGGGTTGTGTTGGACCGTATTTCAAAGGTACTTCATTAAAGGGTAGCATTTCAAAGATTTTTTTATTGATTGAATCATGTATTTCATTCAATTTCCTTTATTTTCATTTTTAATATATTTTTAGAATATCAACTTTGTCAATTTTTTTAATATTTCATCAATAAAGTTCAAACCAATGTTCCATTTTTCATTTTTGCAAAGTTGTCAAGGGCCAAACCTGAAGTGCATGGGGTGCTGAACAAGCTAATGGTGGAGCATTGTTTGGCCCCATTTGATTTTTTTTAATTTCAAAATGGATGACATTTAATTATGACAATGAAAATTTTAGCCACTCCTCCAAATTTTGAGGTGACACAATCTGGCTAAGTATGGTATTTTGTTAGGGCTTATTGGCTATTCTTATTTTGCGTTTGGAGTTATTAAGGTGATATGAAAAAAAAATTGCCTGACTTTAACCCCTACTTGTACCAAATTATAAAGTTTAGGGCATGTAAACAAGCTCATGAATTGCATTATGCAAAGAAAATGCAAACTTTGAACACACTTAAACAACAAACATGAACAACAATTGCTCACAAACACAAGCACTTACAAGGGTATTGAACCCCTAACACTAGCCATTCTAGCATAAGTGGCCTACAAAATGAATCAAATTAACATACAAATAGATTGGCAAATGAGCAAAACATGGTAACATCCTACAAAAAAAGTTGTTAATAACTATTGAATTTATCAAAGTTTGATATAAAATCTTACACAACTTTATAATGCCAAAATAGGCCCAACAATTGCACTTATCATATTGCCCATTGTCTAGCCATCGTAGCAATATCAATGACATGTTGTTGGCCATTGTTCAGTACATTTTGCATATGGAAAATTTTGCATAATGTAGAACCATTATGCAAACATGTGCACAACAAGGGGCAAATGGGTAATGAGCATGTTGCAAAATTTTGATTTCATGAAAGCCAATGTAAAAAAACACCTTTCATCTTCCACACTACCTACTATTTGCATCATGGCCAATTCAATTAGTTTCACATATTTTGGAAAGTTGTAAACTAATATCCAAGATGTTGTCACCAAGCACCACATTCTCATCAAAAGATTAATGTCAAAAGGTGGAGCCATGCATGTTGTTGCATTTGACTTCATTGTCAATTTGAACATGCCTTATTTGCTATCAAAGTCACTAGCATTGAGGACCTCGTACACAAAGGTTTCCACCCCATACAACAATTAGGTTTTACCAAAGCATAAAGTTATTTTGATTACTTTAAGTTGTTTTGGGAAAGAAACTTCACAATCTAGTTGTAACTAATACTAAGGATACACAATCCCAAAAGCATCCATGATACCATGGGCTAGAAACCTTATTTCCAATTCTTGAATCAAAATGTATTTGGTCTTTTCCAAAACATCCACAACAATCAAATTGCACTTCAAAAACAAAACTTGCAACCTTTGTTTAGTAGCCCTTGCCAAAGCAACCCTTACTTAACAAAACACAAAATGGCATGAAAATAAAATTGAACTTCAAAAAATGAAAAAACAAAATCAAACAATGCAAAAGGGAGAATTGGTTGTTGGTAAGGTAATGTAAACAAAAAAGGTAGTCTGCCTAAAATCCAATTAAAAAATGGAACAATTTTTGATATGGACATAAGAAAGTAAATTTAAAATATCTTGAAGTAAAAATATAAATGCATAAGGCCTTACATTTAATTTATAGGAAGTTGGATACAAAATTTGAACAACTTTGGTATTATAAAAGTAAGTTAAAAGTGCATTTGAAACTGACTAGGTCAAAATGGTGTTCAAACTTATTCATATTTAAAATTGGATATATTATGATTATAATCATAATATATCCAATAATTTAATTTAATAATACATAAGTATTTTTTAATGCTCCACTAAGTTGTTTTTTTTTTAAATCAATATTTGATCTACATGTAACCCATTTGTAAGATTGGACATTTTGTGCAAATAGAAATTATTTTAAAATTTGTACTTAATTATACTTTCAAGATGGGGTTTTTCAACATTTTAAACGTAAAACAAAAGATTATTATCATGTTAATTATTATTTTAAAAAATTACTTTCAATACATTAAAACTTTTTCATGTCTACATGTAATTTTATTTTGAGAAAGAATAATGAACTGTCTACTTTACCTTACTTGCACCCAATTTGAAGAATTTATCTTTCCACTGGTTTTTCACCAATGATTGAACAACAAGAAATAACTTGTAGTGACAAATGTAAGCATCATGGTCTCCAAATCATGGTGCACCTCCCATATATGTTGGCCATTTGCTTCAAAGGCCAAAAGTTGAACTCTATAATTTAAATCAAGTATCCATTTCATTAAAATGTTTTCATGCTTACACTCAAACAAAAACTTGCAAACCCAAAAGATATCCATAGTGAAATTAGAAGTTTGTTCCAAATACATGTTGTACAAATCACCTTGGTAGACCTTGATATCAACTACAAGGTTGTACACAATCATATCCTTCATCTATGCAAACTTTTTGAAAACATACATAAATTCTAACAATGGTAGGATACAAGCAAGTTTCGACAAAATCTACAAGTCACACAAATGTTCATAGTTCATTTTTGCTTGTTAGTTTGGAGGGTTGTTTAATGCCATCTTCACCAAGAGTGTTATGTATACTACCATCACCTTTTTGGCAAGACTCAACATTGAATTCCAATTAATTTTCACATTCCAAAATATCTTATTCCCCTTCATTTCCAAGATCTTAACAAATTTTGTAAACTTTAAATTCTTTTGGGTGAATGTGCATAATAATTGTGTAAGGTTTGTAATAAATGTTCAAGATGGATCACCAAAAGGAAAACTTGATAAGGTTTGCACTACCAAGTTTGTCCAATGGGCCAATAATGGATCCCTAAATAATCAAAAACATAGTTGTCATGGATTTAATTTGTGAGACTAATCATTATGCCTTGAAAGACATTAACACCATCTACCCCAAAAATATGAACTTTTGGGCAATTTGGTTTCATGGCAAACCTCCATTTATCATTAATGCCTCCATAATAACCTTAGTTAGGTTATCACTCCTTCAATGTGCAACCACCCTCTCCAAACATATTAGAATGAGAATCCTTACCCAATTCTCCACCATGTAATAGTAAACAAACAACCATGTTTGGTTGTCAATTATGGAGACCTCATCATAGTTGAAAGCAACATAATGTGCAACTTGAATTACAACCCTAATTACTTTCATCAGCATTTGGTGCATGAATTTTGCCATGGTCCAGCTAAAGTTATCACTCTAATGTTTTTTGTTGTTTTTTGGCACTACCAAAAATTCAAACAAGGACCTCAATGATTCATATTCCAACATTGGATGACCATATTGTAACAAATGAAGGACATTGGAAAATTGAGCAATTTTTTAATCTTTTTCTACTACCACCCGATGTGCCAATTAGGCATCAATAGTGTCTTGGTTATGAGAAACAAATGTTCTTTAATTCTTGGCATGCTTACAAACTTTGGAATAAAACCAATCCTTTTTTTCAAATTAAACCCCATATTTTTTAGAGTTTTCTTACTACCCACATGCTTACGAATAGAATCCCACCTAACAACAAATAGTTTGTCCTTGCCTTCTACCTCAGTAGAAATCCTATAGTTGATAATGTGCAAGCTTCCATTTTCCCTTATAAACAATTCAACCCACATGTGGGAGTTTTGTAGCTCATTTATCCTAGAACTTTCTTATGGCATCATAATCTCACTTCTTAATTCCTACCTTGAATGGGATGGGCAGATTCTCTTCAAGGCTAAAGGAGGACCCACTCAATGACATAAAAACATCTTTAGTGTGATTTGCATTGGAAGGATTAGAACCACAACTAAAAGATGAAGGAAGAAAAAATGTAAGATCAAGACCATGAGATGAAGAAGCCTTATCATTGGCAAGACTAACAAAACATCACCTACCTCATGATTCTTGGAAGAAAAGAAATACTTGAACTTGTAAACATGTGGTAATAGTGGTGACATTGTGATAAGAGAATATAGTAGCATTAAAAATAGTTATGCATTAACAAAAATAATAGTAAAAGCACGAGTACTAAAGAAAACAACACCATTGAAAACAATAGCTCTAAAAAAAATAGCTCCATTAAAATCAACACTGAAAAAAACACCACATAAGAAAACACAAACACTAAAGCAAACAGAATCACTAAAACAGACAACAACACTAAAACAAAATGCACCATTGAAATAGAAAGCCCCACTAAATGATACAACACCATTGAAAAATAACATCATTAAAAAATATAACAACATTGAAAGAAATATCACCATTGAAAAAATGAACAACAACGAAAAAAACATTAAACTAAATAAGAGGGTAAAATTAAAGAAAACATCAACAATGAAATAGATATGTTGAACTTTTCATAAATTTTTATTTACTTCAATGAAATATCTATTTTTAATTTTTTAAATGGACAAATTTACCCCTTGGCACAATTATTAAAACTAGAATGATCAAGTTATGGAAAATTCACATAAGCAATTGTTGTAATTTGTAACATGTATAGATTGAAGAGAAAAATTAAACATGTATGAAAATAATTAAGTTTAACTTTTCAATTTAATCTTTGGAAAACCAAATTTTTGACCATAAATGTTGTATAAATGTTTTGAAATTACAAGCACAAGGTATTTTCAATTTGATTTTTCATTCTCAAATACTAAAAGATTTCATTTTATGACTTTAAATTTGGGCACACAACCAAAGTTTGGGCAAGATAAAAACATTTGTTTAAATTCTAATTCCATTTGTTTTTAAAACCAATTGCCCTATACAATTTTGATGGTGTTTCCAATAATAAAACATTGAACCTCCAATCCACATACCTTAGAACTTGACCTAGAACCTTGATTTATATAGTTTAGACCAAATACTTTCAAAAAGATTTTTTTTTCCCCTTTTTTTTTCCAAAATCTAAGATTAATACACATACCTAGTTTAAATTTAGACCCTATATTTTCTCATTGTAAATCATAGAAAAATATGACACCCAAACTCCTCACCTAAACCCAAAAATAAATTTATTACACAAAATAATTTTGTTAAGGTAAAATTTGAAACTATATGATATAAATTGTTATGGTCATCTAGGTCCCAAAATTTTCTAGGTAAAATATCTTAATGGTCAACAAGAAAAAAATGGCTAAAATGCCTAGTACAAACTATTTTCTACAATATAAAATCATGCAAGTAAAAAAAAACACAAAAATAGGAAGTAGATAGGTAGTCAAAATCACAATTTACAAGAAGCCAACTAGTAATGATTTGCCATGCATCAACATATTAGAACTAGACCTACATTATAAACCCCCTAACATTTAGCTTAGTCTAAACTCATAGGTACATACCTACCTACTCCACATGTGTATGATAGATAGGTATTATGTGAATTTGGAACCATTTTCTCCACATATCTTGTAGCATTACTTTGAGTTTAATTCACATACCTTGGTTACATTGGAAAAGTTAATGGGCATGGGATCTTTCAACACTATAGTGGGTCATTTGGTTCATCATTAGGTCACTTTACCTATTTTTTAGAAGGGTTTAGCTTTCCCTCAATGGTTTGACATGTCACCCCTATTTTCTTTAAATGTTGGGCTTTGATTACTCTTGCATTTGTCACTCATTTCCAACATGATGATCATCCTATTCTTCTTGATGTAATGTCACATGTTAAAATTAACACTTTTCATCTCCAACTAGGAATGTGGGATACCCAAATTTTATTACCCCATGTTATTTGTTATCATGTCTCCCCCTTTGAAAGTCTTGTGGTATAATCATATCCTCAAATGCAAAATTCTTTGATAGACCACATACACGAACAAAAGTTTGCCACATTTATAATAAATGTTCCTTTAGATGCCATGTGAGCATGTCTTTGATCTTGTGCAAGTCAAGCCATGGGTGTCTAGCAATTAATCCATCGTATGACACTTGCATTAATTTGTTTGTCCTCAATCCATTTCCTTACAACAATATGTACCTAACTTGGTTTGCCATACCCTATAGTTACACATATTTCATATTGTCAGTGTGGACATAACATTAATGATTTGGGTATTCACTTGTTTCAATGCCCGTGCGAGAATGAACACACTACAACCCACGATACTCTTTGGGATACCATCACAACTATTATTTTGGAAAATACAACACATGTGCAAAAAAAGGTTTTACACCTTTTCCCTCGCCACAATAGGTGGCAGATCGATATTTTTATTACCATAGATGGCTTTCAAACCTTAATGGTATTGTCATAATTAATCCAACTAACCCAAATATGGTACAACATGCATCATCCACAACAACACATGCAACAACAATTTTCAATCAGGAGAAAACAAAATCATACGCAAAACATGCATCAAAAAACGATTTCAATCCTTTTGCCATAGAGATTTATGGTTTTTTTCATTTTTGTTTTAACTCCATTTTTATTTTTTATGTTTAAGCTATTATAGCTTGTCATAAATAGTCTTCTTTAGTTCCTACAATGTTTATTTCTTATTATTAGCAATGCGTGTCCATAGCCCTCTAGCATCCGAAGGCCATTGTGATTCTTCAATGTGTCGTTGCGTTTGGGAAACATTCTTCATCTTTTCCACACATTGCAACCAATGCACCTCCGTTGCTAACTAATTTGTGGCAAACAATTCCTTTTTAAATTTTTATCTTCTATTTTATTAATGTATTAGTGGTGTCATAACTAATTCATGGCAAACTATGCATTTTTAATTTATAGTCATTTATTTTATTAATGTTTAAATGATGTGTTGATTGTTATGTTCTTCCATGACATGTTCTCAAACTTTTATTTGGCTTGCACTTCTTATGGATGGTTCTTTGTCCTTGTTTTTCCTTTAGTTACAATTAATATGACAAAAGTGAACAATGACCCAACATTCACCAACACACCATCCACAAGATGCCCATTATGACTTATATGTAAATGAACCTCAACTAATACCTAGTTTCACCTTGTTAATCTAATAAGTCCTATATATAGGTAAATAGATAGGTAAAAAAATAGGTGATTACTAAATCACCGAGTAAGTAGATGGTTTATACCAATATTGGGTGGATATCCAAAAAGTTTGGATATCATACTTGAATCTCATATTGGATATGACATTTGATATTTGTCAAATATCATAGTCTATGATATCTAGGGTCATATCTTGATCATCGAATCTTTAAGTTATGAAATTTGGACATGTAATATTTCAAAATCTGAATATCATAAATTTTGAAATTTGAACAAAATATCAATTCCTTGCCTACATCTAGATATCAATTTTGATAGTTAGGTTTGAGTAAATTTTATTAAAAAAATCAATTAGGAATCAAGTTTGAAAAGAAAAATACAATTGAGGTGGAGGTAGGCACCATTGAAAACATTATCACCTCAAACCTTATGTGTCACATTGTTGTTATATTAAAGGACCCAAGCTCATGCTTGAATCCCATTTTATTTTATTTTTCTTGCATTGTGTGTCTTCTTATGTTTGTTTTCCTTTTCTTTGTTGTTTGCTTCCCTTTTGTGCATTGTGTTGGTGTTTCGTTTCTTTGTCATTTGCTTCCGTTTTGTGTGTTGTGTTGTTGTTCGTTGTTGCTTCTCTTCACCCTTGTGTACATGTAATTCATAATTTCATCCCTTTGTACATAAATTCTGTTATAAAAAGTTTAAACATTATTATCCAAGCTATGAGAACCGCCTTAAATATCCAATGAACATTATTTTCTAAGAAGAGGAAGCAATCTTCATTGCCAAAGTTGATCTCCAAAATTTTGAGGACAACAACACTAAAGTGAATGCAACAACACTAATTTGAATTCAATGGGAAAAATTCAAATTCCTTGTTGGAGTTCTGGGCTACCAGGATTGAGGATTTAATCCAGAAACAGTGTCACCCAAAGATACACTTGTTGGATGAAACTCATGGAGAGGCATAAGTCCTCGTTGCCTCCAATGGCATGGGAGTCTAAATAAATTCTCAGAGTCTTGAAATTTGGAGGATCCTGTTCCAAAACTCAGAACCATCAACCTGTGGTTTTTCAATCTTAGGTTTTAAAGAAACTTCTCATTTGCGTTTGTAGCCAAATGTCCTTTGAAAAATTTAGTGCTCGTGCTCTTCAATTCAATTGAACTTGCTCCTCATGAGTTCAGTATTTGACTTTATTCCTTTCTTTTTGCATACCAATGCTGAGGTGACACTCTTCACATCCAAGGACAGGATGATGCAGCATCCCAAACCAGCCTTTAAGAATGGCAGATGGTCCTTTACACTGAGTAACATGAACCCAAAAGGAGGTCATACATATCAGCTGGTGTGAGGATGGTAGTGCCCCCTATTAACACCTCCACACCATCTCCACCTGGAGCTCCAACTTGTGCTTCCCGGATATCCCTCACCTGCCCCACCAAACTATGATTGATTAAAATGGATTTCTGGCTATTGACTGAGCATTGTAACAGTTGATCAAAGCATGTCAAGAGGGACACCTGAAATTTTCAGTTGCCTCCATGTCATCTTCTAGCGAAAATTAACAATGCAAATGTCTGTACACAACTGAGACTTTCACCAATAAGGTCCACTCTTCTACCAAGGACTGGGAAGTCCCCACAGTTCAGACACACCACCACATCTACACCTGTTGGGATAGAAACTCGTAACTACATACAAGGTGACATGAGCCCAAACTCAATCTACATAGGCATGATGCTGGAACTGATGTGCAGAATAAGATACAGAGCTACATTTAACAAAGTACATACATGACACTCATAAAAGCACTCTCCAGTTCATCACCAACCAAAATATCCCTAGGTCTTGAGGAAGAAAAGAGACCTCAGAAGCTTGGATGCCTCCAATGACGAACACTATTATCAGCTTCTGATCTCCAAGCTTTGGTTTTGCCTGCATCACCAGAAACAATCCAGATCTCAAAATAGATAGGAAAAGCATGCTGAAATCAAATCCAATTCATTGTTTCATTGTTTCATCAGGCCTCTGGAAATGCCTTTGCACAGAAAACAACTGACACCACCTCACATTGTGGAACAGATCTAGAAAGTCTGAAACACATTTAAAGAAAGTAGGTAGAGGTAGTGCACCTGACCCAAGCCAAATCTGCCCAGCCCACTTTTGAAAAAGCGGCCTACAGCAGAGGAATGATGTTGCAGGCCTGGAATATCCACCTTTGAAAATGTCAGTGAAAAAATCCGCTGCAATAAACTGCTAGGCATTGCCCCATTTTGCTCCTCAGAAGAGCGGAGGGGAAGAGGTAGACGGGCACGTGCTGCTGCAACCCTGTGCAACACATTTACAACCTCTTGCAACCGATCACGAAGCTCTAGCTTCAGCTGCATATCATTGAATTCTTCTCCCTCCTCACTCCCTCCATCCACCCCTTCCCATTTCTCCCACTCCTCATCAGCTTGGATACTCTTCTCCTTATTTTGCTCAAGGCTTTCGGTACCCCCGCTTTGCAATCTGTGCCAATGTGAATCCAGAGCCTGGTCAAGGCCTCGTAGAAACCCAAGGTCCGCACCATGTGGAGGGCCCTGTAAGATAGCATCCACAAGAGACTCCTTGAGCACTGCCTCTTCCTCCCAAGCAAAAGGGCCTGATGACCCTATCCTTGGGGTTGTCTCACCGGCAAGTGCATAGCCAACAATGGCTAAGGTAAGGACCTTGGTCAGGTCTAGCATATTGTCACTGCTAGTCTGTTGCACCATGTCCCGGAGCTGTAAAGCCAAGCTCTGACTCCCATCACCTGCTGTTAATCTCAGGATACGCTCAGTATTTGCCAAAAATTCCCATTCTGACCACCTGGCTGTGCTCAGTGCTTCCTCCACAGCCTGTGCCACCTGCAAAATATACTTCTCTTGGACTGTCATTCCAACCTCTAAATAAGAAAGAACACACACCATTACAGTTCAAAGCACAGAACAGCTTGACTGCTAATAAATGCTTGTGTGGTCAGAAGACAGTTTCTTTCCCACCTGGCATCAGATTCTCTTACCATAATTCACCTCAATTTTACATCTCTGCATATCATTGTCTTCTTGCTGACCATTGACTCCGTTGCTCTAGTGGTGTCATGTTTCACTGCAAAGAAGGGCTATTTTCAGGTCCTATAGCAAGCAAGCAGCTTCTTGTTGGTGAAGAGAAGAGGTCCAAAGTGGGCCTCTTGGCTTGGCTTTGGAGTGGTCCTTGCAGAGTCCATCACAACTCCTTTCAAGCACCTTCCAAGCAGCATTGCTTGGGAGTTGGAATGCAAACACTGCAGAAAACATCTGAGCCTTTTTCCTTTGTGTTTTCATTGCACTTTTGAGGACTGGGTTTTGTAAAATGCTAGGTTTCACAGGTGTATTCATTTTTCTATAGGTACATGATTTCCCTATGCTGTGGTCCTATGTGTCATGAACTAATAGTAATTGTCAAACCACAAGATGTGCAACTCCAGGAAATTATAGTAGGATCAGAAACCTTAACAGTGTGGCCCAGAATACAGCAACACACCTGCAGCAAAGATAAGTGACGCAGGGCCATGTCTGGCTTTGAAGCAAGGCCTGTTTGAAGAGAGGCAAGCTCTGTCAATGTCATGGTTCCAAGACGCCCCTTTCCTCGAATAGTTTGCTTTTCTAGCCGCCAAGCTTCATGGAGCCACTTGCGCAGAAGTAGGGTTCCATCTTTGGTAGACTTTTCTAGCAAGGAATTCACCCTGTCTACACCGAGCTGGTCCCACGGAACTGCAAGTGATCCTCCCATAACCTCTACTCCTGCATTCTTCCCTTCCACAGCTGTGGATTTAGAATTATCATGTTTCTTACCCTGTGATACAGTGTCCCATGACGACATGATTGGAAATAAAGGGAAGACCAGACCCACGTTTGAACTGTTCTTATCACTCCCATCCTGATAGCTTTTTGTTGGAACTCTGAAATCCACAGGCCTGCGCACCACAGGACATGATTGGAAGTTGCTACTGACACCTGGTGGATGGGGTGGCCTAAGCTTTGCAGGTCTGCGAGGAAGGGAAGAGAAGACACGATCAAGAAGCACATCATTATGGCACGAGGGAGTTATGAGATCCAGTGATCTGTCCACAAGCAGTAGGCCTGCAGACCTTTTTTGTGCTCCATGCTCTGTGGCTATGGGACTGGCTAAACCTGTCACCATCTTGCCCACTATTTGTGCCAATGGCCCCAGTGAGAATACCTCCACCTTCAGCTCAAGCTGCACACAACACAATCCTTTCTGGTTTAAATCCCCATGAGATGGATAGTTCCCATTCCATGAAGAAACTAGAAACTGCCCACCCACTACAGCCCCCAAGGCCAATAAGGAACAGAAAACCAAGAGAAAGATTTCAGAAAGGTCATGTGTAAGATGCAGTGCATTGAAGCCTTCTGTCTTCTGTTTGCCAACCAACTTAACTGTCTACATTGATGGTCACACCAAAGAATAAGTCTTACTGAAATCATCTAAATCAGCAGTTGAATATTAGGTCCAAGAACAAAAGTGTCACCAAACCTATGATGTGTCACTACTTTGACATCTCCTATCAATCTTCCAGGCCATCCAAAGTCAAGGGAAGATAGGTGAACTAAATGCTTTGTCATATCATCATTCAACCACTCATACATAAAGAATATTACACAGCTGAAATGCATCCATCAGCACCTTTTTGGGCTCACAGATAGTGCAAGGGGATAGACCTGAGCAGTAAAATGCTGCAGCATGTGGGCTAGCAGAGTTGCACCAGAAGGTATATAGTCATCACCATCAAGTGGCACACCTGTGTCAATGGCAGGGAGGCCTGGACCCAGTGAACTGTTTGGCCTGTTGTCAGACAGAGGTGCCTCTGCTTCTGCACTCCCTGAAGGCAGTACAAAAACACCTTTGGTCAGAGGGCAAAGCATCATGGGCAAGTGCTCCACTGTGATGCTCAATCGTGGACCTGACCTTCCATCACTCTCAGTACTTCCTGTTGGGGAAGGAGTACCCTCCGCATCACCTCGGACATATGAACTTGCATCATCTCCTTTAGGAGTAAAGCTGGGCAACTGCAAGTCTTGAAGGAGGAGACTAGTGTACTCCCGAAAAGAGTCAGTGCCAAGCGGTGTCTCAGGGCATGCTGAATGTGCATCCTATACACAAAAAGAAATTGCTCTCTTCATTAGCCTTCGACCTGGTTATGGACTCCTCCATGTACAAGAATACCTCTGAACAATCACAAGAAACAACTACTCTAATGGAAAAATCAGCAAGTCCTGCATCAAGGATCACCACTCATGGATCAAAGCTCACAACTACATTGCAAGAACTCTTGGAGACAACCAACTCCTGGGATGGGGAAACTCACTGAAAAGCAAACAAATCATTGACAAACTGCTCAAGTTGTCAGTAAATATAGGATGAGAGTGCAACCGGAATGAGTTGAGTGGTTGCAGACAAGGGGCAAAGATTGGGGTAAATTATAACCTGAGAAATAGATGTGAACACAGTGCAATGCCGCACAGCAGGGTGACAGCGCAAGCATCGAAGAATGTAGCGGTGTGCATCACTGAGGAGCTGTGTTGTGAGCACCACCACTTTCTGCAGCTCTCCTGGCCTCCATGCCACTACCTATTGAGCCCCAACAAGCCACAATCCATCCCTTCTGTATGATGCACACACCTGACCTAAACCAAAAGTTCAGATAGAAAGAAAGGTGGAGAGAGAGGGAGAGAGTTCCTACAGCATCAAGAGGTGATGCATTCTCCAAGCTGCAGACAGCACGCACACCCAACTGCAGAATAAAAGGTAAGCCTCCCATGAAGTGCAGAGCCTCTCCTGCCCCTGAATCCACATACAGTATCCCTCCTTCCACCTCATCTGCTACCTGCAGAAAGAAGACAAGGAAAATCTGAGGTATACTATCTAGGCAAATGTCTTGCTTGATGTTATCCATGCTTCTCCACCACCTGAATCAACCCTGGAATCGCATCAACAACAACAAACACACGAAACCAAAAGATGATCCACAATTTCCATGATTGTCATCAATTGGAAAGAAGAGCTCTCTCACCTTAGCAATACATCGTTGACATTCACGCACCAAGTCCACTCCCACCATCTCTTCGGGCGATCACCGTTGTCTCCTCCTCTCCACGGCTTCTTCACAAAATCCCACTCTGGGGTGTACTTTCACCGATATACTACTACATAGGTAGCCATCTCCCCTTGCTCATGCACGTGGACAGTATCAAAGAGACTGGATATTTCTTCGCATCGAAAAAGCAAGAGCAGCAGCAGACAAGATTGCATCACAATTCATTGTCGAGGCGGAGGAAGTCTTTTACATTACTTCCTTTGCAAACCCTAGTGCAGAAACCAAACCCTAAAGACTAAAATTCAAGAGCTTTTGCAGCAAGCTAGTATGAATCAATCCATCATGACGAACAAAATCATAGAACATACATACAGAGAGTAACTGCAAACATAGACCCGAAGAATTTGAGGAGCTTCGAGACCTCTAGCAAGACACGATCCATGACTCTCTTTGTGTGTGTGTCTCTTCTCTCTCTTTCTCTTTTTGCTTTTCTTGCTCGCTGCTTTGAGAAGGGACAGAAGAGAGAAGCTTGGCAATATGTCCCAAAATCAAAACTCTTAATCTTCTAAGAACCTGGTGAGTTTCTAACACATGGGTTATATGCAAATGTAAAAGGAAAATCTAGAACCCCAATTTTTGCTCCATCTCATCTCTCATCAAAAAAAAAAAACCCTAACAAATTAGAACCCAACTTAAACTCTCAAAATAACAAAAACTCACATCACCAAAATTCAAGACAAATTGCTAAGCTCTCCTTAGTCTCTTACTAGACCTTCATTCCTAAAATCTAGGAACTGTTTTCATGCAATTGATTTCTTTTACATTCAAAAACATACCCATGCCAAGGTTTCTTATGCAATCCTTTCTCTAGGTTGTTTAGGATTGAACCTAAGCTCAACCCATTCTAAACCTTTCTTCTACAATGCAAATCCTCACTTGGCAAATGCAACCTTATAGATCTAAAACTATTAGACTTCCTCTAATTTGTCATCACTTCTTGGCAAAGTCCATTTTTATTCATATCTTGCGTTCAAAGCTAAACCTTATCTTAGCATTGGGTGTGGCGGAAAGTTTCCAACAACATTTTAAAAGTCTAACAATGTTACTCCAAATCACCAGTTCATGACACAAAATTAAGCTTTTATGTCTTTTAAGTCTAACAATGTTACTCCAAATCACCACTTCACGACACAAAACTAAACTTCTATGTATTTTAATCTTCAATCATTTAGCTTCTATATAGTTTTTCAAGGGCCTCCATTGAAGCTGAACTCTCTCCCAACACTTATACCCATTCCTCCACTCAAACACCATCCACACACATTCCAAAAATAAAGCTTCATAGTGCATAAGCCAACAATCAATAATTTAGCCAAAAAACTCCCTTGCATTTCCACCATAAATCCAAAATAGACAACAACTTTTCAAAACAATGAAAAGCCAACTTCTCAAAAATTCCAACTATCATCAATCAAATAGCTTCAAGAATGAATTCAAGAACATAGATCCAACAAAACACAAGCAACAATAATTTCACCACCATCCTTCAATATATCTGCAAAAGCATAAAACATTAAAACACAAACTAATACACGAACAAAGCCAAAAAAACATTGCGCCATCTTTTCTTTGCCATGAATTGGACATCTATCTCCATTCATTTCCATGGGAGTTTCAAAGATATTAGCAAAAGTTGATGTGATTGGATTACAAAGATCACAACTCACATTGTAATATTTCCATGTCACATATGTAGCCATTCCCATCATAAACTTTTTATGTCCTCATAGATGTCACCTTATGGCATGTGATGGTATTCTTACAAAATCTTATCCTCCCATTGACACCTTTCTTTATCTTTTTAAATGCAAATTTTATTTCCTTCATTTTATTTTGGCACCCCATTTCCATCCTTATATGCCACAAAGAGGTAAGAATCTTCTCAATTGATAAGCAAAGGTTTTTTCTTGTTTGGTTTTCACATTTTAACACAAACTTCACCTTTTTCAAATTTGCAAAACATTAAATGTCATTTGTTGGAAGTGTATGCCATTTTCTTTTTTTGTTTCTAAGGTTCTCCAACAATTGTTTGATGCAAATTTGCAATTAATTGCATCTTACTAATCATCTATATTTAAATTTTTAAAAAATTGACCTCATCATTCACAACTTTAGTCATGGTGCTTAAATTGTTGTTTATAACTATTTTGGTGTCATTCTAGTGATAACCATATACGGAAAAAACTTAATGTTTATTTGATTCTTACATCTATATCCAAACAATATCCTTGGGACCTACAAATCCCAATCATTGGAATTAACAAAAAATATTATAATAAACCCATGTTTTGGAGTTTTTTTAAATAGGCATTAATATTCACCAATAGAATAACCATCAATAGCTACCATTATAATAACCACCAATAACCATTAATAAAACAACCACCAATAACCAACAATATAATAACCAATAATAGTCACCAAACCAATACACTAGCCACCAATAAAATAACCAACAATAATCACAAATAGCCTATGGTAATATAGCCTAAAATAGTTAATAATAGCATAAGGTGAAATAACTTTCATTAGTCAAAAGTAACCAACAATAACTTCATATAATCGAAAATAAACTAAGATGAAATAACTTATAATTACCAAAAATAACTTATAATAGTCACAAATAACCTAAAATGAAATAATTTATAATAGCCAAAAATAATTTACAATAGTAAAAAATAGCCTAAAATGAAATAGTTTAAACTAATTAAAAGTAATATAAAATAACCAAAAAGTAACCTAGGGTGAAATAATTAAAACTAACTGAAAATAATTATAAATAACCATAAATAATGTAGGGTGAAATAACTTAGAACAATGAAAAGTGCCCCTAAAATAATTGAAAGTAACCTAACATAGGTAGTATTATTATATTAGCAAAAATCTTATCCACTTATTAAACATTTTTTTAATAAAAAAAGGTCATTGAAATGCTATTAATTGGTGATATTTTTTTTTTAAATGTTCAAATGATTTTACATTTTTAAAAGGAAATAAATGTAATGATGTACATTATTGAAAAACCTTTTAAATTAAACTTTAATCATTCAATTGGACAAAATTTTAATAAAATATGAAAATTTCAAAGTTTACGTTTTTGTAATGTTTAAAATTAAGTATTTCATAAATAAAATGCAATGTAACACATTATCACAATAAGTCTAATGGTTTTATGATAGGGGTGTTTGCTTCCATCCCATAAGTCAAAAAATCAAACCTCACAAATGGTGTGTTTGCGATCAATCATAGTAAATTGACTAAATATTTTCTTACTAATTGGTACCCATGACCTTTGGGCACTGTGAAATCCCCCGGTTTTTTTAAACTTGGTTCATATTTTAGTTTTTTTTAGAAACTTTTATCTTTTTTTTTTTAAAATATATGTTTTTTGTTTTTATTATTATTTTGTATAATAAAAATAAAGTGTTTCTTTTTCACTTTTATATTTTTGTTTATTTGGATGCAAGTTTGAAGTTTGGAGAAAGAAGATACATTTCATTCTTTTTCAAGTAGGGTTTTTCTTCATTATTATAAGTTTTATTTATATTTATTTTTTGCTCTTTATTTGGTTTTTTCATTTTTGTAAATTTTTTTTCTTTTATAATTTTTTTACTATATTTCCCTTTCCTTGTTTCATTTGTTTTCATTCTTTTTTTTATAGTTTTTCCGTTTTTACTTTTTTTTTGTTTATGTTTGTTTCATGTTTTTATTTTTTTAATTCTTATTTTGTCTATCTTTATTTTTTTCTATTTTTATTTATTTATTTATTTAGTTTCTAATGGGTACCCGTGACCTTCGGATACGGTGAAATCCCCTGTTTCTTTAAACTTGGTTCATGTTTTAGTTTTTTTAAGAAACTTTTATCTTTTTTATTTTTTATCTCGGATGAAAGGACGGATGATGGGACAGATGGATGGAAGGGATGACCGGACACCAAGGATATTATATAAGTAGACATAGTTCCTTAGAATAGATGCCTACTTAAGTTGATTACATGGCCTATGTACTTAGGGTAAGTTTTTACCTAGCATAGGTAATAACATGTGTCAATAATTCATAGGCTGAAAATCATGAAAATTTCAATAATACTAAATATTACAATAAATATAAAATAATTTAAATTTAATTGATTTTTATGTTGCTTAGTTAGTTAACAAACAAATGAAACGGCTTGGTAAATTTGTATTTCATTTGAAAGTAACCTTATTTCATTAAATACTAGTGGACCAATTCACTGTCCATAGCAATTGGTCTTAATTCATTGGGGGTTTGACTAATTTCACCATAGTTAAAATGTCCAAATCATATATATTAATTCTCTTGTCTGTTTGTGACATGCCATTCCGACCCATTAATCTGCGAGGTTGATTCTGCAATCCCCCAGTTGACAAAAACGAGGTCCCGAAAACCAGGTGCAAGTCGTGGTGGCAAAAAGAAACTGGAAACGAGGTCCCACTGTTTATTTTCAAATATTTTATATATTAATTCACTACGTCTGTCTGTCTGTCAGTTAGTCAGTGACGGGGGTTTTGGGGGGTGGGGGAGGGAGAGGCCGGTGAAGTAGCAGGCGACCGGTGTCAGTCTGTGACGGGGGTTGGACCACCACGGTTTCCGTGTACAAACCGTCTCCACAAAGCATTGCAGCCATCCGAAGGGTAGGAATGACGGTCGGATCGCATCCCTCTCCCACCGCACCAGAGGCGGATATAAAAACCTTCCCCTCCCCCC
>Ga0116227_10003126_pt1 | contig 37098 bp, 18 predicted proteins | sample S1TSphgellanicum_FD_89693 | JGI IMG/M metagenome (GOLD analysis project Ga0116227, IMG submission 89693) | Host-associated microbial communities from peat moss isolated from Minnesota, USA - S1T2_Fb - Sphagnum magellanicum MG | ecosystem: Host-associated > Plants > Peat moss > Unclassified...
GGGGGGGGAGAGTACACTGGTGGTGGAGGTGAGTGTACTGGAGCAGGAGGAGAGTGGGGTGAAGGAGGCTTAACAGGAGCACAGGCCTTACTTGACTTCTGTCCATGGGCTCCAGGGATACAATTGCCACCTGCATTGATGATGAACCGGTGGGTCTTGCAAACAGCACTGACACTAGTGAACAAATTGTCGGAGACTGTAACATTCAACAAATTGGGCAGACCACAAAGGTTGGCTGTCACTTCTCCAGTCAACCTGTTCTGAGCAACGTCAAACTCTTCCAGACTTCTCATGTTTTTGATACTGCTCGGTAGTTTGCCACTGAGATGGTTAAAGCTTGCATCAAAGACTGTCACCAAGCTCAGATTGCCAATACTCTCTGGAATGGATCCATCGAGTCTGTTGTTGAGAAAGAGCACCTGATTCAGGGTTTGGCTCATGTTGCCAATGCTGGTAGGAATTTTCCCTGAGAATCCATTGTTTGCAAACACAACTACTGACACAGGTGATTCACCCAAGTTGGTTGGAATCTCATTGTTGAAGAAGTTGTTATTTACAAACACAGCATCTAGCCTCTTTGAGAAGAGTGATGGTGGAAGGAAGCCGCTGAACTCATTGAATCTGATGTCCAGGAATATGAGTTCTGGGATGTCCAGAACCACTTCAGGGAATGGGCCTGAAAGCTTGTTGTTACTGACATCAAGTTCCGCCAACAAGTTCATATATGCAAAAGAGTGAGGAATTGTCCCAGTAAACCTGTTAGTGTTCACATGGAAGAGAGCCAGTTCTGCCAGAAGCCCTAATTCTGGAACAAAGGTGCCCCAAGGTCTTCATGGTTCAAATCAATACCCGACACAACAATGATGTCGGAATACTCATCATTTTCAGGTGGGGAACAAAACACTCCCTTGTAGTCACACACTTCAGGACCTTCCCATGTTCTCGTGACACCATGAGGATCATCTGTGATGGCTTTCTTCCAAGCTTGCAAGGCAATAAATGCCCGGTACTGACTGAATTCTATGCCATGGTGTCCCACTCCAAGAGGATGATGGCCAACCCCAGGTGGGTGGTGACCCACTCCAGGAGGATGGTGACCAACTCCGGGAGGGTGATGCCCAACACCTGGGGGATGATGTCCAACACCAGGGGGATAGTACCCACCACTCTCTGGCCCCTCTGGCCCCTCAGCTGGCTCTGTTGCCACATCTTGCCCTGTAGAGATGGAACACAAATGTGATGTCAAAAACAGATCTGATTCTACTTGGAAACATTTGCACACATGTCTTCCTGGAAACATCATTTCGATCTGTAGAGCTCATATGATCACAATACACCTAGAAATACACTATGTAGTAGAAACTCAAGCAAAACCACAATCTGTTGTTGGAGCAGCAGCAGCTTGAAGGAGCAACTGTAGCAAGAACAGTAGACCCCTTGGTCAGATTTGCCTGCTTTTGCAACAAAATCTTGCTGAAAAAATCTGATTTTGGAGCTTCTTGCTTCTTGCTTCTTGATTTGAATTGCAGGATTAGATCACTACAAACAACTGGGTTTTGCTCCTGAAGAAAGATTAAGTTTGTAGGATGGTTGAATTTCAATCTCGCACTCGCAAGGTCTGGTGAAACCAAAGCAAGCTTGCTTGCATTCTTTCTTGGCTAATCTATTTTGGGCACTGCAATCTATCATCTCTCCATGACAACAAATGGGGTTTCACTGCAGCACCATGGACACCACGTTTTGGCCCCATTTTGCTTTTGCAATGTAATCCCAAATCCAAGCAACTACTGCTTTTAAACTCCAGTAGCAGCAGAATTCTTGGCAGAGAGAAATCATCACTTCTTCCTCAGAAACACACACATCTTTTTCACTTCTTCAGCAACACACACTGTCTTCCACTTCCTCAGAAACACACATCTCTTTTCCAAAGAAGACACAAGTGGGTGTGTAAAGAATCTATCTACACAGGGATGAAAGAAAAGATCCTGGGGGGAAGATGGACGGACACAGTGGGTTTGTCTGCTGAGCTGCAAAAGCTAACGCTTGTTGCACGGCCACAAACAACAGCTCTTGAGTAAGGAATCTAGAGAGCAAAACAGCTGCTGAAAGCTTGGAAGCTACGACAGCAGTTGCATTGTCTGCTTTGCTTCATCGGACCCTTGGGAGTCCACAATCGATCGAAATCCTAAACCTTTACAAGAAAAAGACTGGATTTCACGGGCCCACTTGTTGAAAAGAGCTCAAAGTTTTTGGAGATCTTCAAGACAATAGTGAACAACAACCTCCACAATCTTTTCCACCAGTAAAGATTGTAAGCTCCTTTGTTCAAAGCATGAAGGTGGGGTGGGGGCATAGATAGCTAGCTAGCTAGCTAGCTCTGGCGGGCTGGCAGACTTGCAAAACAAACAGCAATGGAAGCACAAACTCGTAGGTAATGTCTGTCCCGATCCCCTCCTGCTGGTGGCGGTTCCACAACTGAGAGAGTAGTTGTGGGTTGGAGCGCAAGAACAAGAGCTAAGAAGAAGAAGAAGAAGAAGAAGAAGAAGAAGACAGGACTGACTTACCCACAGCTAGTGAAGAAAAGGACAGAGAGGTGAAGCAGCAAATGGTGAATACCAACACGAGCCTCCGCAAGGCTCGCATTCGTGAGAGCCCACCGGAGGCGGCTCCGTGACCTGCCATACACCAATGTACGAGTCCACTGCCCCCTTGTAGCAAGTTTCCCCAAGTTCTAGTCTTCTCTTCCCCACCCCTTTCCGGTCGTCTCTTGCCTGCTTGCTGGCTGTCGTTCCTTCCCTGCAGTTTTTGTCTCTGCTGGATGCCCTCTCTCCCTCTCTCCTACTCCTCCTTCTCCTCCTCTTCGCTTCTTTCTTCTTGGCTCTACACCCCCGTCGTCGTCTTCGTCTTGCCCATATCGCTGCTGTTCCTGTCACTACAAAAAGAAAACGCTCTCCAGCTGTTTGTCACTGCAGGATCTGTCTCTCTTTTGCTACGTCATGTCTGGGTCAGCCTTTTCCGGACTCCAAATCTGCAAATGTTGAGGAAGAAAGCTGCGCGTTTGCTGACTCTTCCTATATGAGCTCAGAATCCGTTGCTGGAGCAACTCGACCTTGTTGAAGGAAAGCCGCAGCAGTGGGGTGTGCGTTTTCGGTTTTAGCAATGCCGGTGCTGTGGACTTGCAGAAGAAGCAATGCCAGCTCCCGGAAGCGTCAAGAAGAGACGGATCTGCTGCAGAGAGACAAGAACAACAAGAGCTACTGCAAACAAACACCAAACGCCAACCGACGACGACGATGCCGCTGCTGCAACAACAAGACACTTGAGAGAGAAACGCAAACCGCGCGTCTCTCGATCTTCGTCTCCTTTCTCCCTCATTCCTTCTTCTAATAACCATCTTTTACACAGCGCGTCTGTCTTTTTTTATCCCTAGTCTATCTCTTTTACAGATCTTGTACGCGCTTCCGGCATTTTGTGCTGTCTTTCTTTCCGGAGCGGAAAGATGGCGCCTCCCTCCCTCCCGTGCCAACTACGGTGGATCAATCCAGCCCGAGGTGTTGAGACGTCGGAATTTGGGGAAGGACGTCGATATTGGCACCTCGATCACTTCCGCCCGCCCGCCCGCCCCCTTGTACTCCTCGTCACGCTCCCGGCCCACGGGTAAGTTAAAATTTAACCAGCCCGGGGGGTTCATTGTCGTCCTCCTCCTCGCGCTCCTGACTCCTGACCCAAGGGTAAGTTACTTTAACCAATCCGGTAAGTTGATTCTCCTCCTACTCCTCGTCACGCTCCTGACTCCTTGCCCAGGGGTAAGTCACATTTAGCCAACTCGGTAAGTTAATTGTCCTCCTCATGTGAGCTCCTAGAGTCTATTGTTGGCGAAATTTCGCCAAACAGCGAAACTCAAAAGTCAAGTGATTTTGGAGATTTTCAATCGCCAGAAGAAGAGAGGGGAAAAAAAAGAAAAAATCATCAGATTGAGTTCTATATTTGGTTAGCCAAAAATATAGAATGATGATTAAAGAATGGTACTTCATATTCGGTTAATAGCCAGATTTGGCTAAATCTTCATAGGGATGATCACCACGTTTTCTACATCCTTCCTATGGATGGATGTTCGTGGCTTTGGACTAAAACAAAAATCCCTAAACAAACCCTGGCCCAGGGGTAAACTGCTAAATTTAACCAACCTGGTAAGTTAATTGTAGGTCACAGCAACCGGTGGCATGCTCTTTTGGTGGCTAGTTAGGTATAGGTCGGGTCAGCCCGCCCGTCCGCCCGCTTGCTTCTTCTTCGTCTTCTTCTTCTTCCTCGCGTAACGTCAGAAGCCAATTCCAGGGTTCTTCTTCATTGGCGCGCCATTTGAAGCTGCTGCGCGGCCGGCCGGCCGGCCGGTTGGTTGCCTGCCTGCCTGCCTCCCTGGATGGCTGGCAAATCGTGGTTGCGAATCTGAACGCCGATTTCCAACTAGAGGTTAATGGGGGGCCCCGCGTGGAAGGCATGGCAGGCAAAAGGGGGTAGTAGTAGAAGGGGAGTGGGGGATGGGGCGACCAGGATGGATGAACTTGGCAACCCATAGATGAATTTTGCTTCAACGCATCCTTACACACCTCCTTACTCCAGTAAAAGCCCGGATGAATTTTTTTTAGTGTTGTTGCAGGTATCAGTTCCAAGCATAGTAATAAGTCGTCGACTTGACAGGTCTTTAGAAAAAATAATAAGTAAGTCGACCAACGGGTCTTTGGATAATATACTAAGCAAGTCGACGGATGGGTGGGTATATGGAAAATATACTAAGTAAGTTGACAGACAGCCGGGTGTTTGGAAAATATAATCATTCATCCACCTCCACAGGCATTACATTTTCAAAAAGTCTGCCATCATTTTAATTGATTTGCCCCTTGTGATACCTGGCGGGTATCTAGCAGGTACAAACTGGGGTATCACAGGAATATATGTATTTTTAATCACATGCGGTTGGTTGGTTGGTTGTGAAGCTGTGTAAAGCCCTGAGGGAAGGGGCTTAATAGGAATGGGACCATGTCCTCCACTCCATGTTGTGGGGGCCCTTGTTCCTACCTATGAAGCCAGCCCGCCCTTTTCCAAGGGCTTCACCTTAAACTTTTTTTTAAAACTTTACCCCCAAAAATTTTTACAATTTTTTTTGTTGTGAATTGAAAAATGGAGCTCCTTTGTGGGTCATGCTTGCCCTCTTCTTCTGCTTCTTCTTCTTCTTCTTCACTCAATGGTTAGATCACATAATATGTGTATGTAGGTAGGTAGGTGGTAGTAGACTAGGCTAGTAAGTTAAAGAGTTATTACCTAGTCTTCTTCTACCTATTTGCAACAAACAAACAATGAATGAATGAATGATGGTGTAATTTTAGTCAGTAAGTAGGGTAGGAATTAGCTGTAGTAGAGTTATGGAAGAACTTTCTTTGCAATGCAGGAGGAAGAAGAAGAGGAGCTGGTGGTGGTGGTGGTAGATGTGTGTGTGTGTGTGTGTGTGTGTGTGTGTGTGATATGATGGCTCCAGCTGTGGGATATTGCAGCTGGCAATGAGCTTGACATTTTTTTATGCACACCCTCCTTGCTTGCCTTTCTTCTTCTTCTTCTACTTCCCCCCTACTCCCCTACCCCCATGGCTGCTTCTCTATTCTATTTTCAGTGCTTGAATCAGCTGGCTGGCTGGCTGGCTAGCCACTTGGTGTTTTAGACTTTGCTTTCACTCAACACTAGAGCTCTAAGCTCTTCTTATCTTTTGGTTTTTGTGTGTTTTTTTTAGGGGGTTTTTCCCCTGTTTTTGCAAAGTGCTGACTTCAGCCCACCCACCAAGTCATGACTCATGACTCATCTACATTCAAAATTTGCAGCAAATGGAATGTTGTCCCCCCCCCCTTTGCAAGGGAGCTTGGCAGATGGATGGATGCTTATCCATCCATCCATCCATCCATGCATCCAACCACTTGTTTCCAGCTAGCTTACCTATAACATGCATATGTTTTGACTTTACATGGACAAGCAAATTTCAATTAATTTGTCATGATGACAGCTTTGGATGGATGACTTGCCAGAAATGGTGCATGTGATGGGATGCTACTGTTCTAACAACACACACACACACACACACACACAAAATTCACCCAGTTGCATACATTAATTAATTAATTAATTACAGCCCACTAGGAAATCACACAAGTCTGGATTAACCTTGAGCAACAACCAAACCCGACACATCTCTCCATCTTGAGCAACAAACCCTTTTGCATAGTAAGTGTTAAGTGATAACACAATCTAATACTCGACTTACGTTTTGTGATAAGTGACAACACAATCTTAGCACAATCTAATCTTGAGATTATCCCTTAAGCACAAAGTTGTGAGATTTGTGCATATCAAGTATTTGCAAAAAGGTCATGTTTGGCAAGTGGGTACCTTTTCATCTATTGTGAGAGGAGGTGGCTGGCTTTATCAATCTAATCTAGGTTAATTTGCAAAGTTTTCTCAAAACCAATTTGCATAACTTAAGGCTATGAGGCTTCAACCCATTTTACCTCAATAAGAGTGACACAACAAAAACATTTCTTGAACCATGTTGGACAATTGTTAGCAAACATACATTGCACATTTGTCAAGTGTTTTGCAATGCTAAGGAAAAAAGGATTACATTGGAGTTCATTGAAGATGGTTATTGTGCAACTCCATATCTTTTTTGGCTTGAAGTAGTAGATTTTTTTATTACATTGTAGAGATCACAACATGGACAATTTGTGTCAACATAAACATTCCAAGATTCCTCTAAGAGAGGAACTTTCCAAAACATTAATCAAATGAAATATCTATCTTTCGTATACCTCCTCTTTTGGGACTAGAGACATTTTTCCACCCTTCATTCAAGTAAGGGAGAAATATGTCATTTCATTTTTCCAATGTCCACTTTGATAGATTGATCAATGATGGCATTTTGACCTCTTTTTGTAAAATGTTCCAAAAAGGTAATCGACTAAATTTAGAATTATTATTTTTTCAATTTCAACCAGGGCATTCATAATTTTATTTTTCTTTTTGAGACACATCACCATTTAATTAGGGGGACTAATTTACAAGTTTGCACAAGGTAAACAAAATTATGTAAGTCAACTTGTGAGTATGAAATAACCTTTCAACTATGATTTTAATTTGAATAATATTGGTGTTCCTATTGGAATTAAGTGATGCAAGTTTGGTGCCTCGAACGTGGTTTAATTTTTCTTTTGCATGCAATAACTAGGTTGGTAGAGTATTTTACAAAATGAAAATACCCACCCATCATTTGTCATTGTGAAAACCAAGAGTTATCACTTTGCATTTAACAATTGGAAACAAGTTATCCATTTCTTGGGTTTCAAAATTAACTTAAAAGTCATCCAAAGGAGCTTTGAAGGTCTTTTGAAATCTTTTTCTTCCACCCATGTCCATCTGATTTTTTTCAGTTTAAATTTATGTCATCCAATATCTACGACTTAAACATATACCAACATTTTATGATCATTCATATCAAAGCCACAAATCATTTTGAATTTGTTTGAAGCACTTACCATGTTTAGAACAATCCTTGGTTTTATTGTTATTGTGTATTGTTGACATATTGAAAAATAACTTGTTATGCAAATTTACTTGAAAGCTTAATTCCTCACATGTTGTATTTTTAATAGCATTTGCTTTGCTTAATTTAAGGTTTCATGTAGTAGAAAGAAATTCTTTCATATGAATAGACCTTCATTTATATATTCAGAAAGAATAGATTGATAAGATAAAATGACATGGGGTTTGTTTAACCTTGCATTTAACCATTCATATTGAGAAGGAAAGAACCACATGCTACATATGCATTCTATGATATCAATGGTCCAATTTTGCTCTTGTCATAATCCAAATTCTTATTACTTGAAATTTGGGATGAAATAGATTTTTTTTGTCCAAAATGTGTTTGGAATTTCTTAGGAACATATTGGAGATAATTTGCTCCATTGGAATCAAACATATTAAACTAAACTATTTATTCTCCCCTATTGTGATTTCTTCAATTTTTCAAAACTTGATTTCTCAAACACATGGGTTGATTGGATTTCCTCATATAAAATAACATCATTTTCCATCAAAGTCAATGGAATGGTGGGAAAACCATTTGGCCTATCCTTATGGACCAAGCAAGGATGCCATGTCTTGCCCTACCTCTTCATTCTTGCCATGGAAATCCTTGGGTACATGCTTGATATTATTGATAATGGAATTGAAAGAATCTAACTTCTTAATGGTTTTTCTATAAGAGACCAATCATTTTTCAATGACATAGCTATTCACAAGATTGAGTGCCAACTTGGAAAGGGCATGAAGCACTCTTATAATTTTTAACGAAGTTGTTAATGTTAATGTCAATTGGAACAAGTTAGTTGTGATTTAAGCTTCCCTTAACTATGTAAAACTTGTTCATGGGGGTAAAAAAAAAGGTTAGTTTGGGTCTAGAAAGGGAAAGAGTGAAACACCTAGGGGTCCAAGTATAATAATAAATTCCACTCAATAGAAGGTCCAAATGTTTTATAAGGAATGACCCCTATCACATTTGAACATGGCTTTCACATTTTGGCTAGGGTTCAAAGGAGGATAACAATACACCAATTAAAAAATTTAATCCATTTGTACGTGTTCATTCATGAACTTTCAAAGATCATGCAATTATTTTTGTTTTAAGAAAGATAATTTATACATATAATAAATGTGTACATTTCAACACAAAATAGACATTTCAAAGTTTTGTATTCTTTTTAAAAATATTTGAAAAAAGTTTATGGCATAAAAATCATTTTGTGAATTACACAAACCATGGTTATTGAACCTAAAACAATATATTTAAAACATCATGTTACATATCAATTCCAATTATAAATATCAAAATGATTTTATATCATGTATATTATTCATCCATACTTTTCACCACAAGAAAATGAAGAAGTTTTGTTAAACATACATATGCAAAATACATGAATTTGATAAAACAAAGCATGTTTAAACCAATCTCCCCTATAACATGTGTAATAAACAAGAATATCACTAATTTCAATTTTTTTTTGCTATTTTATTTATCAACATGAAGATCCTTTTCAATTTTCGAAATGAACAATGCACAATTTATGAACAAAATGGTTGTTGAACTTTTAAAACACTAGTCAATGACATACTACCCACTACTTGATTTTTGATGACTAATGAAACATTTGAAAATCACACAAAAATTGTTGAAATGCAAATTCATTGACATAAAAACATTGTGCACCCAAACCAAATTACATTTTAAAGTTGTGGGGTTATAAGATTTTTCAAGAGTCAACACACTCCTATTGTTGTATTTGCACTTCTAGGCCTTCAAGTACGCTTCTTGAGCTCCTAAGGAAGTGAATTTTAACAAACCCCTCAACATTAAAGCTAAGCTAGATTTTTAAATGGAAAAGAAACTCATCATGGCAAAAATGGCCCTAATGGTCAACCAAGTCCTTTTGGTTTCTATGTGGTTAATAACAATTTATTGGAACCTAATAGGTTGTTCATGTGGAATTAGTTCACTTGAAACTAATCAAGAATTTGGAGTGGCAAAGAGCATCAAACTAAAGGCAAAATCCACTACCTTGAGACCTTGACACTTTCAATTGACTAAGGAATTTTAGCATTGTATGCCCCCAAGTTCAAATTCAAATGTTTTTCTTTTGTGAAACTCCTTATCATAGGCCTCTTTCCTCTAGACTTGAACCATGGAAATAACCCATCCATGGGAGGATCTCCCAATGCAAGCTAGTCAATAGGAGCCAAGAAGTCTTCCAACTAATGGAAATCAACTTATATATGTAAACAAGTTTAAGAAATCTTCATCATTGAAGTTTTGAAATTCCATCTTGAGTGCTTGGCTTCACATAAGACCCAAACTACTAAGTTAGAACTAAGCAACCAAAGGGAGTTTTTGGAACGACCCTTTTTTTGGAAACCATCCATTTTTTTATCATAGAATAAACCTTCCTTTGGTCACAACTTCTATTTAAAAATCCACCCCCTAAGCATGGTAAGGTGTACTAGTGATTAGCCCTAATGATTAACTTGTTTGACACCTATGGAACTAAATAGGACACACATCATTCTTTGAAAGATCTTGGAATCCGAATATGTTTTTGTAAGATCATTTTGGGTTGAAAACCACACCATCAATTCATTCAATGGAATTTTAACAAGCCCCCATATTGGTCCAATATTGGGACTTGAATGAGAGGGAATGGGATGAGCAAAATAACCTTGAATCTTTTCTCTTTTTAGCTACACTTGTAAGAGTTCATCATTAGGCTTAGAAAAAAGGAAGACCCTACAAATTATGACCTTCTAAAAGGTTGCATTCAATAAGGGATGGATGATGAAGGACAATTCACCATGATGTGGTAGCTATGGCATAGCTCCAAGCTTCATAAAGTCACAACCCTTATTTAGCTTGTGTTCAATATAAAAGTTTGTGCATTGGGTCCTAATTTTTTCACATGTTTAAGGGGGGAATTTTTTTTGTGATTAGAAATTATGCGAGAAAAATCTAAGGTTTCATATATTGGTTGTTGGGTAAAAGGGTGCAATCACAATAAAAGGAGCCAAAAGGATTATTTGATGCAATAAAAATTTATACTTACATTACTTTGAAAAATCACCATTAATGAATTATTAGTTTTTGTTTTGGAATAAAATTTGTTTATTCATGAATCCTATTTCATTATGTTGGGAAAGTGTTTTTAGATACACAAAACACTTGTTGAACAAAGTTTTAATGCATTGCTATAAAACTAAATATGTTTTTTATTATTCAAACCTTCACCGAATGTTTTCAAATTTATTGTAAGCTTTAATATATTGAACATAGGAAGGTTCACATTTGTTGAACTATTTGAAATTTCCTTCAAAGAAAAGTTGTACATTTGATTATAATGTAACATTTGATGTAAAAATTCAAAGGTTTATCATAGTATGGGTCACATTTAGTTTCAATATTATTATTTAATTCAAAAACTTAAATGACTAATTAACAAATTTGGTATTATTAACCAATGGGTTGAAATGTGATTGGGGTGCCACATTTGAACCCTAAGGATTCACTCAAAAGATTCCCAAATTCACATTTTTTTTCTCATGCCGAATGAAATAATTTTGTTCCAAATTTTATATAGGCCTCTAAATATGTATTGTTTTCACTTAGGAAACTCACAATAGTAAAATTTATCCAATGTGGGCCATGTCCTATCAATGGCCCAAAATTCCTAGAAATTTGATTTTTTGAAATGTTTAACATTACAATAGGGCATTCAGTTCTTGTCACATTCATACATTTTATATACATTAGCACACAATGTGTTTGTGGTAAAAATCTTGGGCCAAATTTTTTTTTTAAACATTATTTATGAATCTTGAACTTTTTTTTTTCATGAAACAAAGTTTTGGATTTTTTTCAAGGACTAAGTAAGGATCCTTAAACTAGTTCAAATTTGTCATTTTATGCATAGAATAATACCTTTGTAATGTATCTATCTATGAATAAAATCAAACATTCAATATGAATGTGTCATTAAGTTTCAACAACATGTTTAAGTGAGGGGATCCATTGAATATAAAATGAGATAGTCCTTTTGGGTGCCCCAACCATCACTAGAAGTAAATTTGTCATTTGTAACTAGTCGTTTACGCCTATTATAGTTGCAAATGACTCGTTGAAAACAACAATTTTTTCTTCTAGTGCATGCTTTGACCCCAATACATTAAGGTTACATCTCAAATATAACCCTTACATAAGACTTTGTCCCTAGCTAAATTGGCTCATTTTATTGCAATTAGACCCCCCAAAAAAAGTCAATTAGTTTTAATATATGATTATGTTTATTTTCAAATCAAATATAACTAATGTAGGTTATGCATTCATCATATGTATTAAAAAATTAATACATATATAACATATGTACAAAAGATTTATAATAAATACTAGTTGTTAATAGGTTCAATTAGTAAGGCGGAAAGGTTGTAATGTATACTAAAGGTTCATAGTAAAAGGAGGTAATGATAATGAGGTGGTATCTACTTGGTTAGGACAAGGAGTTGATGAAGGCTTGAATGTAACAAATTGGTAGTCCACTTACTTGGGTTGCAATGCACGCTTTGTTCATTTGATTTTGAGACTTGAAAACATCAATTAAAAAACAAACCAAATATTGATTGTTTTTAATGACTTTATGGGTGCTAGACATGGTCTTCATCATCTAAAACATTGTGATTTAATACTAAAAAGTTTGTAAATGTGTTTAAAAACTAAACTTGAACATTTCATGCATCACACTTCTTTAATCACATGTAATGAACTTCTTTCTTTCATCACCCTTCACAATAGTAACTAAAATTAAAAATTCAAACAAATATATAATGTCAAAATTCAATGCAAACATACATTTTGAACTAAGTTCAAGGTGGGTTAAATATGTGAATATTAAACATTGTGAAAAAAATAAAAGTTCCCTCACATAATATCCCATAAACGATACCTCTTTAATGCACAAAGTGAAAAATAATTAGACATAAAGTCCCCTCATGTTCATATGGGAAAAAAAACCTTCTTTGCTTTGTGCAAATAACACATTGCGATTTAGATGGACATTTTTATGACAAGATCTTCAAGTGCCTTTCCAATTCACAAGAATAGTTTTAAAGGGCCAACTTAGAAAGTTTCACATATTTCACACAACCTTTTAATATCCTTTGTTGTTTCATTATATGTTTCCTTTATTTTTGAATGTTGTGATAACAAAACCAATAGATTCTACTTCAAGGAGCAAATGTTGTTTATTGTTTCAAAGGAGACCATGAAAATTAAGCTTGTTACATGGTGGGCATTCAAGAAATATAGGGTCAAAGAGAGACCTATTTATGCATAGTACAATTTGAACATGATTTTGTCAACAAATACTACCACTAAGATATCTTTAGTTCAAAACAAAACTCCTTTTATTGAAATATGTTGATCCATGAGTAAAAAAAAAGGTTGTTTCCAATGTTGGCAAGTTCTTGAATTTTAAAAGGTTCATGTCGGGTTCTTAAGTTAGGTTCTAAGGTCTTTGGATCAGAGGTTTCAAGTTTTCTTGGAATTGGCATTGGAACTTAGGTCTATTTTCAAAATTAAATTAGAACATAAACTAGGGGCACTATCATGTCCCAAAGAGGTTTAGGTTCTCTAGTTACATTTAAGTCCAATTTTATTGAAAAATAAATAAATTTGGCCTTACATTTGAAACGTTATTCCATTTGATTGGTTATAAATAATTAATATTACATAATCTTTATCTTGGAGTGTGTGGACTAATCAAACAAATTAATTACATTTTTTTTGGTTTAGTTGTGTATAATCTATTTATGAAGCAAGCTAGTTTGTTTTGTTTGGTTTGTCATGATGATATCTCACCACAACATTGGGGTGCACCAACTTGGTTTGAGACTATTTGGAGTGCTAGTGTGGAAGCTATTGATTATTCAACCAATTTTTTCAATGAAAGTTAAATATAAAAAAATAGTATTGGAATTTGGGAACATTCTTGGCATTTTTGGAAAGCTCTTGATGAGCCAGATTTAATAGAATATATTTCACAAATTTCAGAGCTATGGTGTGGAAGCTATTGATTATTGAACCATTTTTCCAGTGAAAATTAAATAAAACTGAAACTGAAAACTGTATTAAAAAATTTGGGGTCATTCTTGGTGGTGTTGGAAAGCCCTCAGGTGAATCAGATTTAATAGAGTTTATTTCGCAATTTTCAAAGCTAAGGTGTGAAGGATATTGATTTTTGAGTGAATTTTGTTGCTGAAAATTCAAACAAATTGCCAAAAAATTGGAAGGAAAAAAAACAAGTTGAGCCCTCAATGTGTTCACACTTGAACTGATGGCGTAGGCTACACAAGTGAAGAAGATGAAACCAAACCTTGTTTCAAACTCTAAATCAGCTCTAAATTATTGTTTGTGAGAATGACCTAAGCTTTTTAAATCCAAAAAACTAGTCTCAAGAGCAGACCGAAATTTGCATCACAACGACGACATTAGAACTGGGACCAAGGCTCCATTTGGAATCAAGAACTGAACAACACTGATTGATTTTGCCCTTAGCACTTGTGGTTCTCTCTTCTCTCTCTCTCTCTTACACAATTTGTCATGGGGGCTTGTAATAATTGTCAGTAACGAAAGAACTCGCCTGCCATGTTATAGACGTTAAGCAGATGCTTCCCAAGCCCTGATTGATCATGGCACAAATTTGTACTCGGATTGCTTGCTTTTCCCTCAGTTCGTTGACCCCAAATTGCCCATTGCATCCGGCCCCTCCAATTCTAAATTGGACGGCTAGATGAGAGCCTATGTCCACCAGGCTTGCTGACTGGTGTAAAAAAGGTTCCTGCCATAATAATATGGGTGGCTAGTTTACGTATCTAATGCCATACCAGGTTATACTCGATCACATGCCTGACAAATTTGCTTTCTACTGCACCACTGAGACTGCACTGCCATTGATCATTTGGTCGGTGCCTCCTCCCCTCCATCTCTTTTCTCTCTCTCTCAGAGTAACTAGTCTGGAACGAGGGGTCGTGTGTCATACTGTGAGCTTGCCATTTCCATTAAAAAAGTATGTTAAGGCAAAAGAAGAAGAATTATGAAAACTAAAATAGTTCACCATGCAAAAATATATAATCTATCTTCAAAAAACTCCACTAAGAAAAAAACCAAAATCCTTGGAGATATTTATAACTCTATTATAACTAATCTCAAGTTTAAACACAAGCCAAAATATCATCTTTCAAAATCCTCCATACAAAAAAATAGATCTATTATTTATTTATTACCAAGGGGCCAATATCCCTTTAAGCTACCATATACACTCTATAATGAATCTCAACACAATATCCTTCTTGCCTTCTTCTTCGTAGGCAAGGCCAACAAATTATGTGTATCATTCCCGAATTCCTAGTTCCACCCCTCCTTCAAATAAAACATAAAACTGGCTGAGGCTGTTGTTCACTTGGTAACAACCAGTGGTGGCTGATTATTAAGAAAAACACTCGGTTATCAACCTGAGTATAGATAACCTATCGAATCAATTGTTGATTTCTTTGAAAAACCAGAACCCTAACCTCCTACCCACCAAGAGCCAGCAACACCCCCCGTGTTGGTTGATTATTGAGGACACCCAGTTATCGAGCTGAGTATAGATAACGTACCAATCAATTATCGAGTTCTTATGAAAATGGGTCCGAGATGACCTACCCATCGAGAGAACCGGCAAGTCCCCAGTGTTGGCTGTTTATTGAGAAATATATCACCCAGTTATCAAGCTGTATAGATAACCTACGGATCAACTTTTATTGACTTCTTCTGGTACATAACCTACCCATCAAGAACCGCGAGCATGAACCCCCTTTTGGGTCAAGTACTGAATGTTTAATAACATACCCGGATGATTGAAATCTCATCCAAGTAGATTATCAATAGTTCAACCCTATACATGTCAGTGATACCAAGAGAAAAAGCACAAAAGATCTTATAACCTACCTTAGCTAGGGAAATATAACCAGCAGTTCTCAAGGTGGGTATTTGAGAATCAACCCTTATGCATAACTCGTGCTCATTACCTCAAAAAAAATAGAATAAATTGATAAATGGGGTATTATTTTGATAGTGAAATTGATATAACCAACTGGTCTAAATATTCATTTTTTCATATTCATACCCTTATGTGGTCCAAAAATAGGGGAAACAATTAAAAAAAACACTACACAGCCGATTATGAAAAAAAATAGTTTCCCAACAATAGTAACAACCGTTGCTGGGTGGTGGGTATTTGATCTGTAAATAACCGTTGGTTATTGGACCCAGGTTTTTGATATTTTGCGAGCCATGGTTATCAACCCTAAGCACCACCTTGATACCCAGTGAGGGGGGGGGAAAGGTTTTCATGCAGTCTTTAATAACCACTGCCCTCAACAACATTGGAACAGCCAGTGTTGGACGGGTATTAGAATTGGCACCAACCAACCCTTTCAGTACCAGGGTGGGTTTAAAGCTTCTTCATACCCGTGGTTTCCTGAAAGTCAAAAGACTGGGTTCTGATACGTAGCTACGGTTCTTGAAGTTTTTTATAAATAAAAAAATTAACCACTTGCAGACTCACAGTTTCTTCCATTATGAAAACTGCTAGTTCAGGTCTTTTGAGGTTTTTGCAAAAACTGGAACTGGTGGTTCTTTGATTTCCATTGTTCAAAAAATCAGAACTGGCAGCTCTCTGATTCTGAATTATTAAAGAGAGAGAGAGAGAGAGAGAGAGAATTTTTTTTAATCACAACTGGTGGGTATCAAAAATCAAATACCCGAACAACATGGGTAAACAAGTTACAACTAGATAAGCAGAGTTTAGAGGGGTTTTTTTCTATAAATTTCTCTTAAAATTTAATGGGATGTGTGTGTCCCTTGATGATTTCAATATTAGTTGTTCTACATAAATTTGCCACTAATCTTTTATTAGTAGGCAAATTCTTTAGGCCAGATTTATAAATACAGTGTCATATATTGCCAAGGCCACGGTGAACCAGCACCTACACTGGGACCCTCACCTTGTCTCGAGTGGTCATATTTAACCCAGGAGATGTTAAATTTGGAACTCAGAGACATTGATTTAATCTGAGGACGAAATATTAACCATGGTTAGAAGGAACCCCCCCCAAAAACATCTGGGGGTTTTTACCATGGTACCAGTGTAGGTGCTGGTTCACAAAATGTATTGTATGTTTTTGGGTACCTTTGAAACATTAGTGTCATATCAACCCTGAACTATTTAACCAGGGTCTCTTTGCCTTCAAATTTAACATTTTCTGGGTTAATTATTATTAGCTCTAGGTAGGCTAAGAGGCCTCACTCAAGAAGAAGGTGAAGGGTATACCAGTGTATGTATGTGTGTGTGGGGTTCACCATGGCCCTACCTGGTTCACAAGCTGGTTGGTATTAGTGACCCCCAAAAAAAAACAAAAAAACCCTAAAAGAGATACCTACAGGTCACCTAACCCAAGTGACAGTTGAGAGGTCAGCCTAACCTAACATGCTGACCCATTGCAGTGTGAGTCAATCCTTCACAATCAAAGTGGGAAGTAGGTGAGTACGACTTTTGCTGCAACCCTAAAAAATTAGGGCAATGAGGAGGGTGGTGGGTTAAAAGTCTCAACACAACAAAAGGATTGTTGAGTACAATAAGACCCGGGATTGATTGAGGGCAATACTGAATGTAATAACAGACCTAACTGGCCAAACAAAAATTCAACAGATGAGATTATCCAACAAAATCTATCTTGTGGGTAGATTTTGGATCATATCTACCTACAAAAGATGAAAATTTTCAGAAAAATGGAAGATTCCTATATATGACTGGAGAAACCTGGCATTTCTCGGAGATCAAATTCCACCTTAGAAAGAATGTGTCATCCTCCAAATATTACGAGTGAAATGGAAATTTCGGCAGCTCTTTCTTTCTTTCTTTCTTTCTTTGCAAGTAGGCTAGTTGTTGTTGTTGTTGTTGTTGTTGACCTCTATCAATGAACTTGCTGTGTGGAAAGCAAGCAAGAGAGTGGACAAGCCTGCACAGGGGCTGGCTGGGGAGGGGGTGTTTGAAGACTTAAGCATTGAGTGAAATATATATATTGTTTCTTAATTTCTTGCTTTGTTTACACCACAAGGAACCAGCAAGCCAAACCATACATGGTCCCCCCCCCTTTTTGAAGTCAAGCTCACGAGCATCTTACCCAACACAAGCCACTACTACACATGTTCCATAACCAATGAATTTTCTCTTGTACATTTCAATTGTGCCTAGGCAAGATTCATGTGATTTGTTTGCGGAGAAAATCCTGTTTTGTGAAGGAGAGAGTCTACAAATAAATGGTTGAAGAGGCAAAGAGAATCAAATGTAGCTAGAATTAGGATCCATGATAGGGTTGGAAGTTCTGAAGAAAACTCTTGCAATGTCAATTGTTGGGCATCACACTGCATGACAAAACAAATGGAGGACATGCCACCAACTACTCCCAAAAAAAGCCAATTTTAAATTGTAAAAAAATAGTGCCCAAAATGAAAATTCACTCTACAGCATCCACCTCACCTCTCTTTATTGCTCTTGTCTCTAAGGACTCCAAGACCCACTTTGAGTACGCATCAAGCTCTGACTAATGTCCCTAGATGTGTAATTCCAGCAATGAGTAATCGAAACTGGTATATGGGGGAATTTTTTTGGAATCCTTCTTATGGCCGTCCATGGACCATTCCAATGACAATATTAAAAAAATAACTACCTCATTTCAAACCTAACTATTTCATTTCTTTCTTAATAATTACTTTCTTTTCTTATTAATTTTCTTAATAATTATTTCTCACGTTTCCTAATAGCTATGTTCATTTTATAATTATTTCACTCTCTTTCCCTATCCACCAACATGAATATGAAAAAATAAATTAACATGTGTCTTTTCATGTCCATGAAACTGTATATTAATTTAAATTAAATTTGACATTGACATAAATAATGATGAAGTATTGAAAACCATATGAAATTATAAGGAGGAATTAAAGAAAGTTGATCATCACTGGTAATGCACAGCAGTGTGAAGCTCAAATGGATAAGGGTGATGTGTTCTTAAAAAGGCAAAGAACTTCCCCTATTCAAAACCTCTTCTAACTCAGGTTATTAACCTTTTGAAAAAATAATTCAGGTGGACCATAGTAGTCTCACCCTTGTATGGGTACTAGTAGGCTAAATTCTTCTTTCTAAGACTATTGTTGTTTTAGGGTTATATAATGGACAATACTGGTGTGTTTTCAAAGTCACAATTAACTTCCCGTATTTGTTTGTTGAAGAGAATAAGAGAATAAACAAAAACTCGTGACATCGGTGTTTATACAAAAACATTGAATAAAAGCACTTCTTGTAACAAGGGCATGTTCTGCTTTTGAAATTACATACATATGCATTGAGTATAAGTTCATTACAAGCACCTCCGAATGTAAACCTACCAACCTCATATCGGCAATTATAATTTTATTGTCGATGTCCAAAGCACACATAGTAAAAGTAATGAAAGTAAAGGTTGTGTTGGACTCTGGGGCAATGAAAGCACCAAGCTCCTACCAGACACCCCATTACTAGATTCATGAAAGCTAGAGTAGAACATTGATGTAAATTACATAACACATATTTGGTGCACACTCTCCTAGAAAAGCAAGACTTCTATCTACTGTGTAAAGACCAGAAATAATTCACACAACCCAGTTCCTGCCTCATACATAAACCTCACATTAAAATGCAGGTACGCCAAAATACATGGAAACCAAAAAGACACATGACATGGGCTGAGAGCCCTCTTGAAGAACAACATGCAAATAAATGCGTCGCACCAAACACAATTGCATTTAAAAACTTTATTTTTTGTTTTTATGATTTATGGCCATTTCAAGAAGTGTTGAGTTCTTCATAGCTCTAGAGCAAATGGCACAATTCAAGTCATTTGAAACTTTCACGGACATAATTTACTTCCTAATTTTTTTTTAAAAAGTTCAATATTTTAAAAATCATGTGAGCACAATGGGTTATTTATTTCACATTTAAAAAAAAAACCAAGAGGGTTCTAAGATTTATATGTAATTTCTAACTTAAAGCAATAGTAGTGTGCTTGGGAGTCACCCTTCACCTTTCACAAGTCATGGGCTACACATAGTTCTGTCAGAAATACTTATTCTCAAGGTTTCTAGTTACCTATTCATATTAACTAAACAAACGATCCGAAAACTAAACACATTCATGTTAATTAATTATATATAGTTAACACACACAATTTTAGACAGCTAATTGGACCTAAGCGCCACTATCAAACTCCAAATGGGTTCACCTTATTTTACCATATTGTGTATGGTATCTGCTTAGTGGGGTTCATGGCGGGCGGGTTCACAGTGGATGGAGATAAGATGTTGAAATTTCTTTGCTAACTTACACTTCCTTACTGCTCACAAAGCTGCAAGTACTACTCACAAGATGGGTTCTGTTGTCACTGACTGCAGTTCACAGTTTGACTCAATCAAAGATGAAATTTTTTGTACGTGAGAAACTTCGGATTATAATATGAAGATAAAGGTATCCAAAGAGTTGCAGAACGGTTGAACTCACACTCATAGAGAGAAGAAGTGGAATGCCAGTAAAATTGCACCTATGTGAACTTGGCCGTACAATATGGCTCAGGATGAGCAAAATAATGAAATGTTGTTTGTCACCAGAGGAGTATTGTGTGCCAACTCACATTGACGTTAGCATCATCTAATGAAGTAAACATATTTGAAGTCGGAAAACAGCCACTTGTTTATCTAGTACCATGAGTTGCCAACCCAATGACAACTGGCCTATTGACAAAAAAAATGAGAAAATGGGTTCAATTGTTTTTTTGGTGGACCCAATCAAAATTTTGAATATGGTTACATGAAGTCAGAAAATTGACTAGATGGGAGCATTGATGTGAAGAAAATAACTACAAAAAGAGCAATGAAAAAAACCCACAAAAAACAGACATGAAAATACAAGGTCCACACTGTTGAATTTCATGACCTCTTTTTCTGATTTCTAAAGAGTGAAAGAACAAACTATTGAGAGAAGGGAAAAAAAAAATTCAAGCCATCCAACAAGTGGTGAATCAAAAACAAGTCCATAGTTGTGAAGTGGTGGTATTAAGCCTAAACCAACTTTATGAGTTTTTCAGGTTTGCTAATTAAGCTATCTTGGCCTGTAAAAGAATGTGAAAAAGTGTATAAACTTTTCAGATAAACACATCATCAGTGGGTCGGTAACCTGAGTGCACTGTCAAAGCAAAAAAGAATTTGGAAAAATGCCCCATGCTATAATTGCTTGCTCCATAACAAAAATTTAATTCTTAGGTGGGGGAAATCTGATCTTGATTTTCTGCAAGAAACTGTTTCAGCTTTTCATTAGAATGATGATCCTGGTTGGGTGTTTTGCTTTCCTCAGATGTACCTCTGCATGACCAATATCCACATTGGCGTACAATCTTGCCAGTGCAAGGCTTTGTAGAGAGTAGCATGTGAAATGTGGAGCCTACATATCCAAAGTCAACTCCTTCCAAACACACACATTTGTTGGGTTTGGTTTTTCTTGAGAGGTGGGCCTTTTTCTTTGCTCCCACTCTTTGCAAACCAAAAAACAAATGGGAAACAAAGTCTCATGAAAGCCATGGAACACACATAGTCCAATTGCCAAAGTTGCCCCTCTCCCACCAACAAGCACACACTCAACAATTCTTCTGAAACCACCACCATACATTTGGAGCACCATAGTTATATACTAAAAACCCCAAATTAAAAACGTCCACCTAAAAGAAAAGATGGAGTGATAGTTGGACAATCTCCTCAAAAACAGTATAACTTCTTCCATGCCCTTGGAAAGGGCATGTCATGTCTTTGAAATTAAGTTGTTAATGTCTTGGTACCAAGTTCCACTGCCATGATACATTGTCATCATTTCTTAAACTTTCCTTTTCAAAGAAGGGGATAAGATATTGGCATCTATGGCCCCCCAACTAAAACACAGATTGGATCATTCCAAAGGATCAGTAGGACTTTTGGCCACTGAAGATTATTGGTGAGGATGTCAAGTGTCAAAGAAGAAGTATAATCACTAGACTTTTGCTTCACAAGTCTTTTTTTTCTCTCTCTCTCTCTCTCTTTTCAAATATTACAGTTGGCTTTGGGTTTTGGACACTGAATGGACCATGGCAGGTTGCAGTGGTCCATGGTTGTTATCGGTGTTGGTCGGGTATCAACTTTTGAACATACGAGCTGGTACTGGTATCAGATCTTTTAAAAAAGCTTGCATACCAGCCTGGTCCTCCTGGTTGGTATGAGAGTCCAAGGCTGATGTTTTGGCTGGTAGGTATGTGACAATTTGTACCTGGTATTGAGATTGATACAACCCTAGTATTAAATAGGTGTTGCCTCAAGTCACACTACCAGGCAGGAACTGAGACAAGGGCCTACCTGGTAGTCAGTACAGGTGGGCTGATATTGGCTCAGGTCAATACGAGGAGGATGGATGGTCGGTTGTTTGATACCTAGAATGGGTACCAGTCTATATATTAGAGTTCCAGCCTGGTACCTGCTCTGCACTTGGTTGTGGTATCCATCCCAGTTTACATTTGTTGGGTGAACTGGGCTTGTCTTCCTACAAAGTTGGCAACTGGCAACCTTAGAATAGCTCCCAACAAACCTGCCCCTCCCTGTCTGACTTGTTCTTGAGGAGGAGAAGAATCGAATCTCTCACTTACTACCAACAAACTGCTGACCCATCCTAACATACATTCTGAAGATTTTTTAATCAACTCCACAAGATTGGACTAACACTCAAAGTGATAAGTAGGCTGGAAACATTTGTAGTATTTGTCAGGCAACACTATTTGGCAACCGGTTTTTTTTTATTTGGTTCTTTGTTAGAAGCGCAACCTGACAAACTGTTTTTTTTCCCTCTCTTTGTTGTAATGCTTTATTGCACTAAGGTTTGGTAGGATAAAGATATAGTAAAACATTTGTCATATTTGAGTTAAAGCCAAGCTCCTGCCCCTTGCTGACAGTATAAGGAGTACACAAGGTGCAGGCATTGCATTTTGCTCTAACTCAAGTTTACAACAATAGAGGAGGGAGGGCCAAAATGCCAATCTTCAATCCATCACACCCTCAAGGAACCTCAAGCAGCAAGCTTGAAAAATCATCAACTGCCACAGCAACCGCCATCCTACAAGCCTAGGGTAGTGGTGTACAGGAAACTATTTTTGTTGTTTATGATATATAACAATAAGCTGCACTAGCATCATGCTACAATTTGTGCAGGTGGTGGCGGTTGTTGGTTCAATCCCTGATAGGGGAGGATACATTCCACAAACTTCTGGTGATAAAGAATCTCTGTTTGGCAAAAACATGTTCCAGTAACAGACAGCACCAGAATTCTTTGCATGCCCAATGCCTCTCATTTCTCCTCACTATACTTCATACGCAGAACACCAAACAAAAACCCACATTGCAAAATATTAAACCATATTTCACTTCTTGATTGTAGGGCTTTAGATCTTGGAATAAAGTTTGGCAGATTTTACTAAAAAAACTCCACTGCATAGATTCTTATCACTAACATAAAAGCCTTACTTTGTCAACTCACCAATCCATCAATTAACAAAGGTAGTTTGATTTTGTTTGTTTTGCTTTGTCATGTTGAGATCTCCGAAACCATGTCTTTCCCAGGTGTGCTCTTGGTACTATTGGAAAACCTTTGATCAGTAGAGGTGCACTATTGTGGCTTGGCAATGTTTGGACCAGTGTTGTGAGGGTATGTGGTTTCAATGTTAAATCTACAGGTTCAAGTTCTTGTGATTCAGACTCTAATTGTCTCGCTTTTGTTGGAACTAGCACAAGAATCGAATCATGGAACTAGTGTTTCGCTAGATTCGGAACTGAGGGAAAACAGTAGTGAACACAAGTTGATAGTCTTATGGTGGGCAAGTTCAATTTTTTTGAAAAATTGCGAAGTGGGCAAACCTTTATTGTCATTTATTGATTTTAATCGGTTGTCACATTCTGTACCTATTGAGACCTCTATATTAATTTTTCATAAACCTTTGTACTTACATAACCTCGGGCATTGGGGAGCATGTAATATGTAGATGGAACTGGACTGCGTTTTGGGCCAGGACCAAAGCTTCTTGAATTTGAAAAAGTGTGACAAAAATGGAACCAAAGGAATCAAAAATTGGAACAACTGGGCTCAAACTTGAACCCTCTTTCTCCAAAACCATCTCCAATATCAAAACCAGGTTTTCTTCTTTTTGGTCTCAGGTAGAAAGATCCCTCTCTAGACACCAAGTGTTCTTGGGTCCTTTGTTCTCTTCTTTTTGGTCTCAGGTAGGAAGATCCCTCTCTAGATACCAAGTGTTGTTGGGTCCTTTGTTCTCTTCTTTTTGGTCTCAGGTAGGTAGATCACCAGTGTTATCAGGTTCCCCGGTTTGCAGTGTTAAACTATCCGGGTATTCAGGTTTTTGTGACCAGGATCCGAACTGGCACCCTATTGGCGGAAAGAAAGAAAGGGTATCTGAATCAACTAAGTGTTGTTGGGTGGTTTGTTTTCTTCTTTTTGGTCTCAGGTAGCTAGCTAGATCCCCAGCTAGATACCAATGTTGTCAGGTTCCTCGGTTTAGAGTGTCGAAGAACCCGGGTATTCAGGTTCTTGTGATCAGGACCCGAGCCGACACCCTTTTGGGGGAAAGAAAGAGAGAAAGAATGGGTATCTGTATCTACTAGAAACTCACCCTCAGGGGTACGCAATTATTGTGCTGCTGCTGCTGGCCTTGTGCAGCTGTCAGAGAAACAAAGCCGAGCCTTACATCCTGTCATCAATCGCTCTCTGATCGTTGTTGCAGTCAGAGAAGAGGAGCAGGAGCTAGCTACAGGTCCCTTACGTGCTGGGGTGGGGGGAGAGAGAGTGTGTGCGCCAACCCTCATCATCATCATCCACAATCTTTAGTTGCAAGTCGTTTCCGGTTGGCGTTGCTGCTGCTAGGACCCCCGCCTCACTATGTATGTCAACCCATCGCCACGCAAAACCTAGAGCAACTTCGGTTTTTAGCTTGGGCTTTTAGACTAATCAGTCCCCTAAATTCAGCGCCTTTCTTCCTGCCTTCCTTCCTTCCTCCACCTGAACTATCTCTCCTCCATCCCCAGAGCCAGCGCCGACGCCGCCGCGACACCATACCCGTTGAAATCAATCTGCCCATTTCCTTCCTACGGGTTCCATCTCTGAGTTTCCCATACCAGTTTTTTGGTTAATAAATTATATGGGGGAAATTTGCGAGGTAGCTGGGTTGGCAATCATCCACTACAGGACATAGCAAATTTGGGTACTGGTCAAAGAAGAAAGTAGGAAAGTTTAGCCAAATTTGGGTACATGTCAGACAGAGAGTAGAAAAGGTTAAGAATCATGCTATATTTTGGCGACAAGCTAGAACCTATGGCAATTTCAAAAAAATTCCCTCATCGTGTGAAGACTTTGGGCCTTTTTTTCTTTTTTCCAAAAAAAGTCTTTGTATCTATCCCCCACTGGCTCTTTTTTTTTCTTGGCAGCGATGCAAAAATTATCCAGAAACACTGTCCCATTGCTTTCCAAAAATTCTGCCCCAAACAAAAAAAGAAACCAACTCCATAATTTACTTACGTATTTGCAGAGCTAAATTCCTTCTTGCAATTCCATTCTAAGCAAGCAATCAATCAATCAATCACAAATCTATTTTGCGCCACACCCAATAATATATATATATTTTACAAATTTGTTTGAATTTGTTGTGCAGATTTTCATCATCAGAATTGATGGAGTCCCGGTCAATTTGGTTGCCAATTTCGTGGGTCGGGTTCTTTCTTTCTTTCTTTCTTTCTTGCTGCGGCAGCAATCGCAGCAAGCTTCCGCGCTTTGGCGAATGGCGCGCCTCTTGGACTAATGTTGGCGGGTAGCCAGATTTAGCTACTAGCTATTCTAAAAAGCGTGGTATCTGGCAGAGATTTTATCGGCGCTGCAAAAGGGGGGCTAAAGTAGATGAGCTAGCCTGGCACGTGAGTAGCTAAATCTAGAGACTCTCCACATTTAGCTATTTGGCTTTCTCTCTCTCGCTATATATATGCAATTTTTTTCCTTTTCAATTTTCTGGCTAAATTTGCCGGCTCTCCACATTTAGTGGGATTTCCATATTTAACCTAAGATGTCAGAGCCTCTCTACATTTAGCTACTTGGGACAAGTGAATGGTGACTTCACTTCCCCTATGAGAATCTATTATTGTTTTATTTGGAGCCCTTTCGGCGTCCTTTTCCTGTTTAGAATCAATCCCTTTGTTTTTTTTTTTTTCAATGAAAAAAAGTCACTAGCCTACCTGCAATTCCCCATTTAGGGAGAGGTGGTGTATTTTTGTTTTGTATTGCTAGGCTGCTGCTGCTGCTATAATTTAACTCTTCTAATTATTGTTTAAGATAAAATGTAAGGACGACTTCTTAACACTTTGACCTGTTTAAGAAGATGACTTACTTGTACAAGTGACAAGTATGACCACCTTATATTTAGCTATGATTTGAAAAATCTCCATTTCAATATTAGCTTTAGATTGTGGAAATAATGTGCCACTAGGTGTATACATATATGTGTGTATGTATGTGTATATGTTGCTTTCAAATATTGGTGTTATACATTTGCTCCTTCCTTTAGGTCATCAAGCTTACCATATTTACCCTACCTACAAAGGGTCCAACAAATGTATGTTTATCGAACCTAGTAGGGTCTCCTTCCATGTGTGTAGTCTTAAGGTCATTCCTTTAGGTTGGAATGCACGGAAGTTATTATAACTTATAACCCTAAATAAAAATGATGTTTACTAATCAAAGTTTTTTTTCGTTAACTTTTAAATTATTGAAAAGCAAGTCTTTCAATGCCTTTCAAGTTAGAAGGTGCATCATTGTGGATCTTAAGTAAATTGTTCGTATGGATTTAAGCTTGCAAGTTTTGGATTGAACTTAATTTGGATTTGATGATTTATTTTGTTTCAAGAGCCAACCTAACTTCATATCAAGAATTTTCATTATTTTAATTTGTGTTGTTTTCATATCAAGAATTTCTTTAAGATTTAAAGGGAAGGTTTCTTTAAAATTCCTCAATATTTTCTTAAGTTATGAGAAATTTTCTAAGGAGTAAGAAATTGTTATTTTAACATTATATTTACTTAGTAATGTGGTGTGTGATGTTGAACACATTTTATAATGTACTTTTACAAAATATATACCATTATGGACCATAGAATCCAAATTAAAAAGTAAAATTTCATTTTTATTGGATGTTCAATTAGGAGAAGCATGTTAAATTCAATGGCTATTGCACCATAGGTCTGAAAATTACAATCCAGCTTAATTAGTACACCTAGGTGCAAATATTATGATAATTGGAAACGACTTTGCAACTTAGGGTGATTATTTTTTAATTGCTTGAAAAGCAATGGGAATGTTTGCCAAAATGACATGATAGATTGCTTTTAATTACAACACGTGATGGATTAAAAATTCATGACTCTTACAATGGTCCAAAATATTGTTGACAAATAAAAATAAATTTTTTATATAATCTACAAGTGTGGATAATTATTGTACATGACTATATCATATTGAAAGCATTTCAAATATTTTTAAAATGAAAACAATAGTGAAAGCATTGTAACTAGTTATATTATGAGCATTTTTAAATATTTTATATTTACTAAATTCATTCCAAACTATTCCACATGTTCCCATAACATATATAAAACATTGTCATCAATTTATTTTTTGGTAAATTCTCACAACTCGGGTAAAATTGTTTTTAGTAATGAAAAAAACATTAAATTTTTATGATTTTTGGGATTTTTCGCCATTGTTTGAAATTAAAACAATTAAATTAGCCACATGTAAAACCTAACATTCCCAAAATCCCTACTTGTAACAATACTTTTGTAAAAATGTTATAGCCCACTTAAGATAGTTGTCATTTAATGTTAATTAATGTTGGGGATCCTCATTAGTGGACTTGCTTGAAGAATTTGAAAAACAAATCATGATTGTCATACACATTGGATGCAAACAAGATAACACAAGTCAACCTTGCACATGTTACCTTATTGTGATAATTTTTATTATTGTTTTTAAATGAATGGGAGTGAAAGGGCATCATGTAAAAATATTAAATTTGTAACATTAGTACAAATTTTGACAATAAAACATGAAAATCCAAACATTGGTTAGACATGTTATGGCTCCTATTATTGTGATTGCACCCATCCATATTCATTATTCTTTCTAGCAGTACCAAAAACATAGACAATTCAATTAAAATTTTACTTTTTGAAATTTGTTGAATATTTGGTGATTGAAATACTCAAATTTTAATAAAATTTATGCATTGCAAGTTGAAACTAATGTTGTTTAGTTATTCAGTTCAATTCGGTTATTGATATGCATATATACATATCCAAAACTTGTGTCAACTTTTTAAATATATGAATATATATATCCAACGGATGAATATTGATTGATTATCTATGCATATCCATGTCCATTGGTTTGTTGTTCATTGAAAACTTAATACATATTCATGTTCGTCATTATGTACTTATGTTTGAATATGTATTTGACATTATGCATATATGGATTTTAAGGTTTTTGATTTTTTCAAGGTTGAAGGATATGCATTCAAGTGCTTGAGATTTTGCAAGTTTTTACTACCTCAAACCCTAAACAACAAAAAGGTCAAGCACTTTCCTTTGTGTTTGTTGTCATTTTGATGGAGCTTGGTGTGGCAGCAAGGTTTTTTTTTGGTCTATGCATTCCTCTTATTCTTGCAAATCTTGTGAGCTCATATGAATTATTCATTCCTCTTGCAAGAACAAGGGCATGTTTGTTTTGTTGTTGTTGCTACAAATAGATGTTTCATCATTGTCATCCTAAAGATTATTTGGCTATATTTGAAGATATTGTTGCTCTCATCAAATAGTTGGTTCTTCAAGCCATTTCAGATTATCACCTATCTTAGGAAAATTCAATGTCAAGCTTATGTTACACGTGGTAATCAATTTGTGCACATCACCTTTCAATTGGCCCTTTTGCAACTCACTTGATTACAAGAACCTAATGTTGAGTGAATGAGTAAACAACACAAAGTTTTTTCATTGAGTTCTGTATATGTTGATCAATATTGTGGATGATCAAAAGTACACATAATATGCTACCTGGGGGCTTTGAACATGACAACTAGTCCTTTCCATTGGCAACTCTTACAAAAGGCTAGGTGCTTTCTTTAAAGTTTCATGTTCCTTTTTGCTCCCCATTGTTATTCAGTATGAAAGTTTTGATCAAGTTCATTCACTACAAGCAAAAAGGAAACATATTTTTGTTCCTCAATATTCAGTTCTATGCAAGTTGAGTGTTTGAAGTTATGGCTAATCTTTTTCTTGTATGTGGGTACTGGGTCTATGCACTATGATTATTATTGGCAGTGGGGCATCAGAGTTGTTGATAATTAGATATGACACGCATTGTTGTTGAAAAACAGTGGAGTTATAATAGGTGTAACTAGTGTCATACCAAAGCCTCAAGTAAGCATACTTTGTCAATGTTTTTCATTCAGGGGTAGTGCAAAGATGAACATACAAATTGACGTGTAGTCTTTCAACTTTGTCAAACCAACATCCTAACACTCTTGCAATAGATCTACACCATCACCCACAATTTGAAGTGCATGATTGTGTACCAATCTTTTTCAATGGCTAGGTCATTCCTTAAGGTTGTTGGGTGCAAATGTTAGTGAAAGTAATCATTTTTTTACATCAATGCATGATAATGAGAATGGATTTGGGCATGATTATGCATGAGAAAGGTTGTAGAAGTAGTTGGAGGCACTATGGTTCATGACACGGGCATTTTGACTACTCTACAATTGCACTAGATTGTTCAATCATTCAATAATGGTGTTGTCGCATCTAAGTTAGATTACTTCAATTAACTATCCAACTTGTTTAGGTGCCCCTTTTTGTGTGTGTTCTCTCTATTACCATCTGAACCTTGACTTTAATGGTTATGCTTGTCTAAAAGATTGAAAAAACTATGTAATCTAGGATTGATGTCCACCTATCATTGACCTTGTAACATATGCAAAAATTCAAAATCATTTTTCACTCCCGTCTTTTGGTTATGAAGAGACAATTTTTTCTTTGAAGTAGTTTGTGCAATCATGCAGTTTTTCTCTGGATATTAATTGTCCTTTCTAACTTGGTTTTCTTTTCATAATTGTTTCACTAGATCTATATGATAAAATGGTATTTTTGTTCCTGATTTTGTTAGTATTGTTATTATTTCATCTCTGAACTCAATAACTTTGGAAATGCATTTTAGTATCTATTTCCATAATTATCTTCTTCTCCCATATGTAAATTTACATTCATCAATATGGTATTCACAATGGATGGGATTAGTAAACCTAGAAACATAATGCATGTAGTTTGGGTTTCCAATGACTTACTCCAAGTTTTTCAATGCGAATGTGTCTTGATAGAATGTTGGTAGAATTGTGGCTTGCAAACATAGGAAACTCAAGATTCAATGCACTTTGAGGAATTGATTGTGGATGTAATTATTGGCATGGGTGCCAACAAACTCACCAAGCTACTATATTTTACCACTAGCTTGGGCTTGCAAGTTTGAAATTATGGAAATGAAGGGAAGGGATCGTTAAATGAAGTCGTTGGGGCTTATTTTGTGCAAAAGGAAAAGGTCTTGCCCCATGGATTCTAATTGCTTATAGATGTTGGAAAAAGGTATATGGTTACAAGAGAAGTTCTATGAAAAGTTAAGAAACAATTATTTATGTATGTTGTTTCTACCTTTTGAATCTCCAAAATGATTAGTTCAAAGATTTCTAAACCGTGAGTGGTGAACTTGTTAGAGCCCACTTCGTCCCGAAAAGATCATGCTCTCAAAGTTCTCCAGGTTGTTGTTATCTTTCTTTCTCTTTCCTTGTTTAATTACTTTTTGGGTTATTTTTTTATTTTTTGGTCATCTCTTGCTTAAGTTTTGTTGAATTAGCTAGCACCATGGTTGAGTCCTCCCAATTTTAAGATTTGAAAGTTGAAGACACTCAATGATCAATTGCAAAAACAAGATTGTTTTGAGTCACATTTTTGTTGTGATTTTTTCAATTGTGCAAGCATTAATGGAGATGGAGATCAACTTGTCTACTTTTATATACTTTATCAATAAGCATGAAGATAAATATTATGGCCCTATGTGTACTCTACATTTCTTGGATGGAGATCATTTCTTTGTTATTTTTGGCTTATTCATCATAGTCAGCTACACATATTAATCTGGTCTAAGAGCTCAATTCGTGATGCTATTATTACATGCAAGGCTATCATTCCTAGGTATGGTGAGTTTGCTCTAATGTTCTTGCAAATGTTAATTTCAACCATTCCTTGTGATCCATCTCAAGAAAGATTGTTAACCTTTCTTCTATGCAAAAGCCACAGCTACAACTAGAGTCAGATATCGTATTATTACCATTGCTGCTATATTTCCTCTTTGAAGTTTATGATCTTGGAGGGTAGGGTGTAGGGTTTTCATTGTGCAATGGTTAAAAGACAAAAAAGGCAATTGCATGGTGTTGATGTTGTTAAAAGTGTGGGCATGATTGATTCCAATTTCTTTGATTCGATAACATCAAATATTGTTGGTAATAGTTCAGATGTTGAAAGCATGGTGGTTGGTAATTTGGCATTTGGTAATGTGGCAATAGTAGTAGAAGCTATGTAACTTGTAGCTATAAAAATTGAAGCTACATGGTGGAAGCCTAACCATTGTTCATCAATTTGCTAGGGTTTTTTTGCTATTAATGATAACCTCCTTATTGACATTATGAACCCATAGATGCATTATTTGCAAGTTTGAAAAAGCAAGTGAAAATGTTTTGAACGAAAATTGTTCTATTATAAGGAAGGGGCTTATAAAATACAAGTGTAATGGGGTGATTCCTATGAAGACACACATTGATTGTGTGCATCCCAAGGTCCTTGCTACTAGGAGGAAACAACTTATTGAAGTGATTCCCTTAGATCATACTTGGCAACCAACAAAGAAAAGGGTTGGAATCATTAGAAGTGCAATCACAAATTTTTTCGGGTTTTCAAATCCTTACAAACAACACGATGAATAACAACAAAAGTGTGAAAGGTAAGACTATAATATAGTAATTAGACATATTAGGATGCATGGGGATAGTGAATAGGTATTGTGATGTTTATTCTAGGACAAGTTGGATAGAGGAGATTCAATAGAAACATAGTGCATAGTAGTGGAAGATGAATAGATGATATTAAGACTGTTGAGGTGGAATTCAAATTAGTTTAAGGGGGGAAAATTGAGGAGATTTGAGGATGTTTTAAAGTTCTTTGGATGAGTTCTTTTCTGACCAATTTTTGAGACACACAAAGTAGAGAAAACAAAGTAATTTTTTTCAGAGGCTTAGAGAACAATTTTGATGAAGAACACAAAGTTACTTGATGTTGTTTTTTTTCTTTTGTTTTTCCATGTTCTTTTTCATGATATGTTGTGTTTTATTTCTATTAGTATGAGAAGTAAAATTGTGGCAAAATGATTACATATTTAGATTTATGCAAACACATTGGGGTCCAACCATGCTATAAAAAGTCACGAGTGCCCCTGTAGACCACTACTTTTTCATTGTTTTAAAAAAAAATATTCTTAAATTTTTAAACATATGTTTTTTAAAAAACATTAATTTTTTAAAAAAATTAAAAAAATTATTATGTTAAGGTGTATATTTAAAAATATCCCAAAATATGTCATAAAAATCATTTTCAAATTGTGTTTTTAGTGTCAAAATTATTTTTAAGTAATTGTTACAAGTCCTTAAAAGTGAAAAATACATATTTTTCATCATTACATTGATTCCAAATTTTTTATGATATGTACATAATGTATCCATAATAAAATTTTATTGAAATATATATTTTTATATATTTTTAAAATCCAAAAAATTAAACAGTGTTTGTAACTATTAATGGTACATGTTAGTATGAGGCACCCATTGGTTGTGAGAAAGTATTGTTGAATGGCATTCTAGATTATATATGTAGTTTAAACCCAAATTATATGATTAAAAATCACTAGAAGAAAAGCAAGTGTTTTTTATTGGTTGATATAATTAAAATTTAGTCACAAGCGACATTTGTGATTAAAATCTCATTAGTCACCTTGGATAAGTTGCATGAAACATTAGTTCCAAATGACAAGGGTATTAGATGAAAGAAAACGTCGACAAATACAAGTTCATCCTTTGACTCTATTGTATACATATTATCGCATGCGACCACGATGCAACTATTTTAGTCACAATTGACGCAAATGATGTGTTGCCACGTGTTCTGATATTGAATTATTTAAAATATTATTATTATTATAATTATTTTGAAATAATCTAGGATGTCCAATTCAAATACTTGGATGATCATGTATTATGACATGTGGCCTAATGTAAATATGCCATGTGGCACCTTAAGATGAATTTAATGCAAAATATTAATATTAGGTTAGTAGGTGCTTAAGTAGGTACATAAATAGATGCCTACAAACTTAGGCTACATACCTACCTACTTACCTATTTAAGTAAAAAGGTATGTAGGTAGGTCTACCTTCTTAGGTTAAATACCTATTCATATAAGTAAGTATTTAAGTAGGTAGGTACATAGGTTAATCTAGGTGGGTAGGTCATATTATGTACCTACCTAACTAAGTAGATAAACAGGTTAGGGAGGTTGATAGTTTAAAGTTGTGCATAACTTTTTTTTTTGTTTTGGGTTAAGTCTTTTGATTACCTCATCCCATGTGCACAAATTTCTTAATGTGAAATTTGATAACCACACCTCTTGTTTATATAGTAGCTACCAATTAGATTTTGATAACTTAGTTTAAACTACCCCATACCTAGTAGGCCTAAGTGGCTTAAGTTATTTACTTAACTATTAGGATAGGCTACCTACCTATTAGGCCTATGTTATTTACCTAGTAGGCCTAGGTTATGTGCGTATAGTAAGCTTAGGCTAGTAGTTTACCTACATGATTAATAGGTCTACCTAGTAAGCCCAAGTCACCTAGGATACTTATTTAGAAGGTTTACACTATTTAATTACAGGTTATTTAGTAGTCCTATTTTACATTTTAAGTAACTTATTAGATAGGTCTAGGGTAAATTATTTAACTATACTACTAGTTAGGTTATTACTTAACAAATAACTTACTAACCTATTAATTATGTTAGGTTAGATAGGTAGTTTAGGCCTAACCTAACCTACCAATTATGTTGGGTTAAATAGGTAGTTTAAGCTTAACAAATAGGTTAAGTTATCAAATGAGTATGGTTCATTTAACTAAATGTCAAATCGTAATGGTCAATTTGATTAAAGGTCAAATCATGATGGTTAATTTGACTAAACCCTATCCACTCAATATGACTAATTTGATTAAGCCATGGCCATTTGTTCATTTTGACTAGATCTTCAACTTGACATTTGGTCAAAAAAGTCACTTTAATCAAATGTACTAATAAAATGTAACATGTGTTTTTCATGCCCCAAACCCTTAGTCAAAATGGACATGCAATTTGTTCAATGTGGACACTTTGGTTAAGTTGGCCTTTTAAAAAGCCTCATTTTCTTGTAGTGAACATAAATAATAAATACTTTTGCAAAGTTTCACCTAGTTAGTTTAGTATAGTCGAGTATAGCCTAATTTATCCAAGAATAGCCTAATATAACCAAATTTAACCTAAATAACCTACTGTTGCCAAAGTTGGTGTAATATAACCAACTTTATTCTAAATAACATACTTTAATCAAGTTTAACCTAATATAACCTAGTTTAGCCAAGTATAACCTAAATAACTTACTTTTGCCAAGTTTAGCCTAATATAACTTAATTTAACAAAATATAATTTAACTTAATATAACCAAGTAAAACCAATTATAACTTAGTTTAACCAAATTTAACTTAAGCACCCTACTTTTGCAAAATTTAACATAATATAGCCTAGTTTACCAAAGTATAGTTTAATATAGCTAAGTTTAGTCTACTTTACCAACTATAAGTTAGTTTAGTTTGGATTAGCCAAATTTTCTTTAAATAATTTACTTTTGTCAAATTTAGCTTAATATAGCCTTATTTAACCAAGTATGGTTTAATATAATTGAGTTTAACCTAATATAACCAAGTATGGTCAAATATAATTTATTTTAATCAATTTTAACTTAAATATCTTACTTTTGCCAAGTTTAGTTTAATATAGCTTACTTTAGCCAAATATAGTTTAATATAGCCAAGTTTAACTTAATATAGTCAAGTATAGCCTAATATAGCTTGGTTTAGCCAAGTATAACCAAGTTTAATATAATATAGCCAATTATAGTCAAGATTAACCTAAATAACTTACTTTTGCCAAGTTTAACATATTATAGCCTAGTGTCACAACCCCACTTTGAGGGAAGTGTGAGATCGCCACTCACACTCCCGAAAATAAGACTTGGGAGTCCCCCGAGACTCCCAAAAATTCAGAACACGATTGCAAGGGTCAAAACACCTTGCATTGAGGCGTTTTTTATACCGTTGGAAAGGTCTTTAAGTGTAAATGTCCAAAATGGCCTTGCATGAGCCATTTGGACATCTGCAGCACAAGTTATGGGCAAAAGAAAGGCTGGGAATCAAACTGGCAGTTTGACTCCCAACCACTAAAAGTCGGGAATCGACCCGATCCCGGTGCATGTAGGTGTGACACAACTGGAAAGCTCTTGAGGAGAGCTACAACTTTGGTTCAAACCTCGTCCCAATCTGAGCTCGGGGCGAGAAGTTATGGACGCCCAAAGTCCCGGGAGTCCAAACTGGGACAGTTTCGAGACTCCACTTTGGGAGTCATGGGAAAAAGAACCATTTGGATGCAAGTGCGACAGAGAGCTGCAGAGAATACTATATGGGGGAAGGTGGTGGCTTCCCCCGAGTTCGGGCCGTGGTGAGTCAAGTGAGTCCAAGGTCACCCATGGCTTCTCCCAACATTGAAAGTGCGCAAAATGAGTTCTAACCAATTTGTTGGTTGGATTTGGATGCAGGACCAATAACTAAGTAAGCTTGTCCCTTTTCCTAGTCTAATCCCGGAGCTTTCATCACGCCCCTCTCACCCCCTTTAGTGTTGGAAGCTGGGAGCGTGCCCCGAGTCCTTCGTACTTTCGCAACTTGAGTGACTTAGTGCTAGCTTGGGGCTAATTAGGGACTTGGGAGCGGGTCACTTGGTATCAGAGCTTCGGTTGAGCTCGGTTTACTTCTTGAGAGTTTTGGATGGCACCCAAGAAGAGTCGGAAGCAAGCCCAAAAGACCATGTTGGAAGAACCCAATGAAGATCGTGTAGTCTTGCTGGAATCAATTGGGGAGGAGGAACCAAGAACTCGGGAGGACCAAGATGAGCCCGAAAGTGAGGAGGAGCAATGGAGCTCGGTCCTATTCACCCAAGAACAATTGGAAGTCCTCCTCAAAATGAATAGGCCCGACTTCAGTGAGTTGGTTGCGGCCTTCAAAGGAGGAGCATCCAAGGATGCGAGGTTCCAACCAGCCAAACTCAGGAACTTCAATGGTGCCCACGATCGAAAGGTTGTGGATGCTTGGCTTACAGAAATGAAGGAATATTTGCATGCCGCCAAGGTTGGACGGCACTCGACCGTGGAGCTTGCCCAATCCTACTTGAAAGACTATGCCGCCACATGGTGGAGGACAGTGAGACAAGAGGAAGGGAAAAACCATGGTTACACTTGGGAGTTTTTTAAGGAACGCGTCGAGACTGAATTTGTTCCAAGGAACTCCGACTACATCTCGAAGTGCAAACTTTGTGACACTTTGAATGCCATAAACGAAAATTTGAAGCAATATGTGAAGGCTTATTCCGAACTCATGCTTGAGATATGGCACATGCATGAGTTGGACCATGTGTGCCAATTCGTGATGGGACTTCCAACTTGGGCCAAGTGAAAGCTTGAGGAAAATTGGCCCTCCTCACTATCTGAAGCCATCACGAAAGTGGAAGGCTTTTCGGATGTGGGGCGGAGTGAAAAATCCAGGTTGAAGAAGGACAACAAGTTCCTTCACAAGAAACCAAGGCATGACGAAGAATGGAACCGTGGGCAAGGAAGCCCAACAAAGGATAAGCCCAAATAATTCCAAGGCGCGGGGTTGAAACCCAAGGGGAACTTTGTGAAGAAGGGGGTTCCTCTCAAAGGGAGCCAACCCAAGGGAGATGTTGGGGTGAAACCCAAAGGAGCATGTTTCAACTGCA
>Ga0116227_10003127_pt1 | contig 37086 bp, 26 predicted proteins | sample S1TSphgellanicum_FD_89693 | JGI IMG/M metagenome (GOLD analysis project Ga0116227, IMG submission 89693) | Host-associated microbial communities from peat moss isolated from Minnesota, USA - S1T2_Fb - Sphagnum magellanicum MG | ecosystem: Host-associated > Plants > Peat moss > Unclassified...
CAAAAAAACAACAAAAAAAAAACCCCCCCCCCCCCCACATAAAAAATAAAATTAAAAACCACCAAAATGATAAGAAGAAAAATTGAAGACTCTAGAATTTCAAAATACGAAAACAATTTTTTTTTAAAGTTCACAATAAGAAAGGCAAATACCCCCTCTTCCCTGTTGCAAAATTTCACACATTGTTTTTTTGAAAACTCACGAAATGGCAAGAAGAAAAATTGAAGACTCCAAAACTTCAAAATAGTAAAATAAAAAAATGTTCAAAATTCATAAGAACAAAGAACCCTCCCCCCCTTTCACACCAAAAAGAGAAAATGAGGACCCCCCAAAATGACAAGAAAATTGAAGACCCTCAAAAATTAAAAAAACAAAAAATCCCTCAAAGTTCACAAAATAAATTTTTTTTGAAACAACGACCACAATAAAAATTAATGACCAGAACCATCACATGGAAGACAAAAGAGAAGGACAAAATGAAATTCAAAGACCCCATCCCCTTGTAAAAATAAATAAATGAAGACCCTCAAAATGAGAAGAAAATAATTGAAAATTCATGAATTTAAAAAAAAAACAAAACAAAAAATTCGACTTGTTCACAAGATCAAAGCCAAAGACCCCCAAACTTGACATTTAAAAAAAAAACCCCTCAAATTGCCCAAAGTTGAAAAAATAAAATTGAAGACCTATTAACTACCAAAAGTTTACAAAAATTTGAAGAAAACAAAATGGAGGACTCTAAAAGTTGATAAGAACAAAATTAAAGAACCTCAAGTTCATCAAAAAAAAAAGAAAAGTCCTAAGTTCACAAAAAAAATTGTGAAGATGTAATGAAATCAAATTTAAACAATTACACAATAATATATTTCAGATAAAGTGGTTCATTAATGTACATTGAAAGAGCTTCACAAGGAGTAAGAATGAGGGTGTGTGGGTTCAAGTCTTTTAGGCTACATAGGATATTGCCTATCAAAAGACAACCTTAGCCTATGGGGGGTTAGGTCGAGTAATTTTTTTTTCTCTGGCCAATGGGGTCAATTCATGTGAGAAAGAAAATTTCACAACATGTCCCTTTAGGTGAAATGTTTTTTCACAACCCCTTAAAGTGAAGTCACTTAAATGAATATTTTTCATGTCTAATGGGGTACCTCTAATCATTTTATTTTCATTGTTGATGGTGGGTCACTTCACCCTAATGGGGATCAATTCAAGTGATTTTTTTTTCACCCCCAATGGGGGCCATTTCAAGTCTTTTTTTCTCCGCCACCAATAGGGGGTCACTTCAAGTGACTTTTTTTCCCACCACTATTGGGAGATCACTTCACATGACTTTTTTTTCACTCCAAGGGGGGGGGGGTTGTTTCAAAGGATTTTTCACTCCCAAGGGTTTTATTTCTTCACTTTTCTAGTTCATAGGTTCTGACTTTTCCCACTTTCTAGTTGTTAGGGTCATCATTTAGGGTTTCTTGTTATTATGGTCACCCAAGGTTTTTTAGGGTTTTATAAGGTGGCTACATAAGGTTCTTTCATTGAGTTATATTTCAATTTGCAACAATTAAATGACTTTTGGTTGGAAATTGTGACATTGAAAAATAATGGGTTTCAAATAAGGTTCATTTAGTCCTTTTGCAAACACATTTCTATGTTTTCATTCTTGTTATGCTCAAGTAAAAATTTTGTTTTGAGATCGTTAGACTTTGATTTGGTAAGGTCCAAACGGCAAAAGGAAATGAATGTCTAGTTCTTCCAATGGAAGACATTGATCATACAATTCACAATGTTGTCTTTGAATGTTTGGTTTTGAATGTTTATGGCAACGTGTTGATTTCATCTACATCTCCTTTTAAATTTGTGGCTTTCTCATATCTTCATGGATATGTCATTGAATTGTGGGTTCCACCACAATCAATGTCAACATAAGAAGAGGTTTGATCAAAAAGCATGTTAGGTTCATAAAAAAAGGTTTTTTTACGATTACAAAACTTCTATGTGAAGGCCAAAATAGATCATGACAAAGGAGATTTTGATTGGACAATTGAACTTTCCACAACCACAAAAGTGATAACCATTCCAACATTTGATCCTTGTGTGAAGTTGCATTTTCTACCAAAAAACACAATTCGTAGCTTTTCCCATTGCATGCTCCAATCCTTTGTTACAACCACCATTGTTTTTGTTGTTATTGGAATGTGTGGTGAGATTGATAGCCAATTTGGGCTATTAATTGCTAACAAAAGCAGTCCAAAAGACATTCAAACTATAAGTTTTTGAAAATCAAAATTAAAAAAAAACATTGCTTTTGGTTTCTTCCAACTTGAATTTATGGTGCATTTGTTTGGTTGTAGGTGAATTGTGATGTTTTGTTTTGTGCTAAGTTCCACAATTTGGCAAAATAGTTTCAAAAAAGAATACTTACATTTTGCAATGTGAAAAATATTACTTGTAGCAACAAAGGCAATGTGCATATGTTCACCATCATTTCATCCATCATTATTTAGTGCTATCAATTTCATTGCAAAAAAATTGAAAGAGGTCTTCAATATCCATATTAAACTTAATTGTGCCATAACTTGCAAGGTTAGTTTCATTTTATTATTTTTCATCATACTTTAATACGTTAGAATTGATCTATTTTAATTCTTTATAATTTTCTTACATTATAATATGATTTCTTATTTGAAATATTCAACTTTTTAACTCTTGATTTTTTGAATTAAGTTGATGGGTGTTTAACGGTCACAAATCCTTTTGTTCTGCCTTATAAACAAGTTGCTCTAAATGCAAACTTGGTGATATTTACTAATAACCCTCTAATGGGTGGCATTTCTACAATTTGTGTAAAGTTGTTAGAGCATGCGCTTTTGATATGCACATCAATACCACAATTGAGGTTGTTGATGGTTCACCATGCATTTCCCATGGCAAAACTCCTTGGTTGTTTCCCGTGTTCAAACTCCAAGAAAAGGATTTTATGGCAAAATATTATAGTGAAAAAGTGTTTATGATTGAGCTCCTTGGAGATTTGAAAGTTTTTGATACTTTCCACTTGAGTCCAATTGGGGAACTTGTTGGATACAATGAAAAATTCCAACCTGAAGAAGTTTTTGTAAAGGTTGTTGGAGATTCTTCTTAAGCTTGAACTTTATTGGGATTTTGCTTTCATTGAAATATTTTGTATTTTGCATGTAGTTCACTATTTTTGTATGTAGATAGGTCTTTATTACATATTGTAAGGCCACACCTTTAAAGTTTGAATATGACCATATTTTTCCCTTATTGTTGATTTTTTAGTTCATTTATGACTTTTACCGAAAAATTGACAAAAACATCCACATTTTTAATACCTATCACCATACCAACGTATCAACATCAACATACCACATACCACATATCACATACCCACATACCAACATACCACATATACTTCATTCCATATTATCTTTATTCTTTAAGGGTTTTTTTCTTTGCCCCAATATTTGTGTTGGCCAATATTCCATTATCTTATCCAAAAATTATACCATTACTAGAATTCAAAAGTATTTTGTGAAATTGAAGTCTCCAAATTAATGGCATTTTAGTGAATGGTGCATTTGGTGATGTATCAACTAGTTAGTAGTGGGCCATTGCCCCTTTTTTTTCTTTTTTTTTCAAGGACTACTTAGCTAACATTGTGGACTAGGCTTCTTTTTTCTTTTTTCCCCTCAACATCTTCCCTTTTCTTTTTCTTGGTTTTGCTTCACACATTAGTTAATTAACATTTAAGTAGTTTCCTAGCAACTAATTTAAAACTTTATTTTGGGTTTGTCATTGTATTATTTTGTTGAAAAACATTAAGCTTCTCCCATTAAACAAGTTACATAAATACAAGAATATTTTTATTTTCCTTTATTTTCTATTAACCTCATAATGAACATTGATCTTGTCCTTCATGGTCACCATCTTCAATGAATTCAAAAGTGTCCTTTTGTACATGGTGATTGTTTGTTTGATTCTTTAGCATTTTTACTTCATTATTCCCAAACTTCACCAACTCCAAACTGAATGCATGACCCATTTTGCACAATCCCTTCAACAACCCATTAACCCCCAAATTTAAGATTAATTGATATTCATTTCAATGTTTTTTTATTGTATGAAGATCATGGTATAAATTCTTTACAAACCTATATTCAAAAAATGAGCATAAGTGTCAATTTTGGAGGTTTATGGGGTGATAATTGTGCCACATTTTGTTTGACAAATTATTTACATAGGCCCATCCATGTTTGGTCAAAAAAAATTGTGTGATATGCTTTTGAATGGGTGATGATTTCATAAGCAATAGCACATTACAATTACTTTATCATGATGACATGGTAAATGCTAGAAATGGGCATTATGAACCAATCACTTTTTACAATGCCTCATGGGAAATAGACCAAAACATGTTACCACAAACAAAACAAAACATACCAACCAACCAACAACACTGTCCATTTAACAATGAGGTCAAAAATGATCTCTATCTTTGTATGGAATTGATGATAATATGCACCCACAAAACAAAAATATGAAGTATCACATGAAAATGTGATTGAAAAACCTAAACATTCCCATTGGAAACCCATGCACAATGAACAATAAAAAAATTTAATGATTACGTTTCCATCTTCCACTTTAAAAGATATAGCAAAAAAATTTCTTATCAACAATTCCTCTTAAAATTAAGATTCATTAAAGTATATTCTCATTTACATCACCTTCGTAAAAAAATGTAAATCTTGTAAAAAATATTAACTCTTGTTTAAACAACATAGAAACATCAACAAATACAAATGATGGACTTAATGACATTCCACAAACACATTCTCTTGAACAACATTCACATGAAAATCCACAATTTAACATATTGACATGCAATAACCCTATGGAACCATTGCACATTGAACAACCATTTTCAACTATTAATGTTCATAATACATTGACTTCAAATATAATACATGAATTTTTTTTGATAACATCGAAAAATCCTTCACCTCATTGTGATAAATATTATAAACAATTATTGGATACACCCATTCATCCATGTGTGTGTTGTCATTGATTGTGCTTTAAAAAACAAACAAGAAAAATATTAAAATCCATGATTCAAAATATTCTTTACATGTTCCACCTCAAGAAAAAAATTCATTATTGTGTAAAAGTTGTTATTCTTTTTTTAATAAAAATAAAACCCTAAAATTTTTAATTCCTACAAATATTAGATTGAATAATGACGTAGATTCTATAAAAAAACTAAATGAGTTAGGAAATGATTAGTATCACCTCATTTAACATTTGCTCAAATTTGGCAACTCCAAGGTTATGGACAATATAACATAAAAGGAAATATCATAAATGTTCAATTTAATATCAATATTACTTCGTCTTCCTCATGATGAAACAACATGTCTATCATTAAAAAGAAGAATGGAATATAAATCACCATATTTAATAGGTATTATCCATCCGAACCTCATTATGTTAGCATTACATGATCTTCTCAACACACCATTATATGAAAATTATGGAATAACAATTCATCCACACATTAAAAGAAAAACCCATTTTTCAATTTGTTTTAGGCGATTAAAAGTGTTTTTTGCGATAAAAAATAGTCGCAAAAAACACTTTTAATCAACTGAAACAAGTCAAAAAATGGGGTTTTTCTTCTAATGATGTTGGCTTGATATGTTCACATTATCAATGCAAACCAATATTAACGTTTCTTGTGATGCAGATGATGATGAGTCATGTGACCATAATAATGAAAACATATTTGAAGAGGAACAAGAAGACATATTAACAAATACAATGGTGCAAAACATTTTTTTTGGAACAAATATATTATCATTTTGAAAATGCTGTAATTGTGGCATTAGGCTACGATTTCAAACCATTGGGCCTTTTTCAATTTCCCATTGTGAAGAAATGAACCTTCCTACATTGTTTTTTGGATAAACTTGTAGCAACCAAGGAATAAAAATGTCTTATCAAATGATTGCTCAATGGGAACTCTTACATAAAGATCATAATTTTGCCACACATATACCAATTTTTTTAAAAAAGCTATTAAAATATTTATTCATTCTATTATTTCATCATCTTGGGTGTGCATATGTAAAGGGAAACTCCTTGGACATCAACTTCAAGCATGTGATGTAATAAATAAACCAAATTTGGATGTTATTTTACATTTTAATTTAGGATATATATGGATTTTTCAAGACTATGTACTTCACTTGATTATTTAAATCGATTAACAAAATATGTAATGATTCAACAATTAGGTCCCCCAACATTTGTTGTTATGTTTACTAGTGTTAAAAGTAAATGGTTTCCTTTATTAAAATTTTTATATGATTTAAATAGTAAAAAATTAGGACTTCACACTCCTTTTAACAAATTAAAACCCAAACATGTTGTAGATCTTATACAATGTGACCCTATTACATGTGCACGATATTATGATCATTGTATGAGATTTTTTCATACATTGTGTATGAAAGATGATTCCATTTTTGAACATTTATTAGATTTTTTCTTTGTTATAAAATTTCAAAGTTGTGGAAGTCAACATGACCATGGACTTTTATGGGTTGTAAATGCACTAATTTATGATTTGGGTTTAAACAATGCAATTGAAAACTTTGTGAGCAAATATATATTGTGTGATAATAATAAACTAACACCCAATCCTCATTAGGCTCAAACACATTGTCACAAAAAGACTTGTAGGAAGAAAAATCAAGCCATTTGTTGATTTAATTTTCCATAGCCTCTAATGGAAAAACACAAATTCTTAAACCATTCCCAGTGGAATCTTTAACCCCTTCAAAAAACATATTTAAGTGAAATTAACAAAAGAATTTTTGAGGAATTTAATAAAATTGATTTACAAATAACATCTATGTCATTTAGTGCATTACTGAAATTGCTTTTTATAAATAAAGAGACATACATCAATGCATTATGAATGAAAGTTTAAAAAACAACAATTTTTTTACAAAGATTATGTAAAGACATACAAACAAATCCCTTTGGTATTCATGTTAGAAATCTTTGGCAAGTAAACACAAATGTTCAATTCATATTTGACCCTTATGTTACAGCTAATTATTGCACATTTTATCTAACAAAGATAGATAAAATAGTGACAAATGAGTTGAAAAATATAATATTAGTTGTAATGAAAACAAAATTGAAGCACATACTTGCATTCAAAATTTAGGAAATTGTTTTTTTAATGTTCAACAAATGTCGACACAACTAGTTTCATATATTGTTTATACCATTGTACCATGCATCTACAACATTTAAATTCATTAATACATGCCCATTACAAGAATGTGCGTTTGTATTAAAAAATGTTGCATCATTAAATACACGTCCTTTGGATTTTACAAATATTATGTGTTCGTCAATCATTGATAAATACATCAAAAGGCCTAACTATTTATCTAACATTTCTCTCATTGAATTTGTTGTGAATTATAACATTGTAAATCTTAGGGAAAACAAGAAAAAACTCATATAATTCATTATGTGCATTATAATGAACATTAAGACCCAGAAAATTATTAAAGAGAACAATTATTATTATTTATTCCTTTCTTTGATAATGAACATATTCTCAAAGGTGACCATTCCACATGGAACGTGTCATATAACATGCATGAAATACAAATGAATTTATTAAATAAAAAATTTATATATAATTTTAATAATAATAATGCATACACAACAAATTGGGAAAACATAAAAACACAAGCTTTTGAATTAGCAACAAAAAATGACATTAACATATGGATGGATAAATTTCTTAATGCAGATATTGGGTTTTCTTCACAAAATATTGCACTAGTAGAAATTAACCAAAATGTAACCATTCCATTGATGATTACATGTGACTTGTAATCAATTCTAACTAGATTTGGGAATATTTGAAACTATAAGACCAAATTTCAACTATTTTGGCCATTTTCACAACTATGATGTAACTACTAGAAAAATTCATCCTATTGGTTGAATCAATTTTACGTTTATTTTCATCCATTGATAGGTTGATATGTCCCATTAATCGCAAAAGTCATCAAATTAGTTGCATCCTAAAGGTATTTTACAATGACATACAGGTGTATTTTAATGTATGTACTAAAATTATATATATAATATGCATATGTATGCATATTATTCATATAATGAATTTCAAAATTAATATTTGAACTTTGAAATTTCTTATTCAAATTTGAAAAAAATAATTTGAATATGAAAAAAATAATTTAAATATAAAAGGCTTATTTGATCTAAAAATTGATATTTGAATTCTGAATTTTTAAATTTAAAATTCAAGAAACTATTTGACTTGAAAGTTCAAATTTGAACTCCAAATTATTATATTTAATTCACAAAATCAGTATTTCAACTTAGAAACTTATTAATTTAATCTTAAAATGGACATTTTAATTCAGAAAATTATTACTTGAGTTTTAAGGGTTTTTTCTACTAGGGTTATCCATAATAAATCATTTTTATAGATACTTATAAATGATTATGTTTATTAATTATAAGTTACACTACATAACTATTGTTATAACATAGATTTGTATATTATATAAATTATATTTTTATACTAAAAGAAATTAATTAATTAAATTAATGTTAATATATTTTTAAATCATTCTAATTATTTCAGATAAAAATTAATTAGTATGTGCATAATTATTTTCTAATTGAACATAATTATTCGCAATTTGTAATTTGAATTAAAATTTTGGAAAAATTATAAAGTATTTAAAATAATTATTTAACTTTTTTAATTTTACGAATTATTATATAATATTTTTATTTTAAAATTATGTGATTAATCATCTATGACAAATATTTTATGGTAATTTTACAGTAATTATGAAAATTAATGTTGCATTTAACAAATTATTTTATTTATAGTTAATAATTACCAAGAGAAAAAATATTAATTAATGTACAATAATTTTTACAAAAATAAATGAAATAATATAGTAAGAAATGTAATTAGTTGACTATTATTATTTTAAAAATTTGTGTAAAAATCTACTTTGTAATAACAATTGTTAGTTCATTAGTTAAAATTTAAAAAATAAATATGAAAAAAAAATTGATTTAAAATTATAACAATTAAATTAATTTTACATTACTTATATTATTTATAATTCGATCAGATTCTGAAAAATTGTGATGCGACTTTCTGTCCTTTTACTCCTGATTCTATGAGGTGATTATACTTGAAAATATATATGCTATAGATGAAAGGAAAAAAATACAAGTGTATTTTTAGATGTTAAGTTGCACTTGTAGTTAAAACGAGATAGCTTGTTTCCTATGCATGATTCACAATTTAGAATTGATAGATTTATCTTCCAAGCTCTAAATCCTATAATTTTATGTTAAATAGTCATTCGTTCAAACCAACTTTTAAGGATTCAACACCTAGTTCAACCTGGCTGCGACTACTAGTCATTTAAAATATTATTCTTATCACATATGTTATTCAAATTGAACTTGTTTTAGCTCATTAGAAGACTAATTATAAGGCGCATCTACTTACCAAATTATAAGTTCTGCACCCAAATTAGTAAGAAGTTATGCGACCAATCCCAAGAGGGTTTATGAAATTCCTTTAAAATTTCAAGTTCCCAACATTATCCTACTCATTTCTACTCTTTTGAAGTACCTAAAAAATACAACCTAATCTCCCTCTTTCCACCATCTACTAAGATTCATCATCCTGCTCCTCCTTCTTCCAGGAAAAACAACACAAGAAAAAAAACCTCCTAAAAGCTCGTCTCCCCCAAGCTTTTCATGACCCTTCCTTGAATTTGTTTTCTTTGTCCAATGGAAGTTGTGGAAATTTTTCCCTTCAATCCATGGGCTTTTCATCCTTCAAGAACCAATGAGAATCGAGAATGATTCGCCCTTTAATGGAATTTAAGATGAGAATTTTTGTGCATGCTGAAATTCTAAAAGGGTTCCATCCTCTAATCAAATAAAATGATAATCTTCATGATTAATGGGAATTGAACGACTCATCATTTTCCTTATCTTGGATATCTTGATGAGATTTTTGAATTCGATCTTTATCTATTCTATTCGTTTGACTTTCACATCTTACTTTTTCATCCTAATTATTTCAAGTAACTAACTACTAGGATAATTTATCAGTAGTAATAAGTAAACATCCTTGAGTTCCTATTTGACTAAACCAACTCAATGGTAGTAGTATCATTCCCACGTACCATTTATTCTTTTGATATCCCCTAATTATTTTTTACCGTGTATTAATTAGTTATGTAGTACATAGTAAAATGTAATTAAAATTTCCATCACAAAAACCCCCATGTATTTCTAGATCCATCGTTGAAATTAAGGCTTGACAAATCCATTAGAACTAGGATGTCTGGGTTTTCATGAAGTTTAGCCGTCACTGCCACACATTACGCCTATTGTCATTTGTTAAATAAAAGGCGTCAACCCCCTTTGAATGTAAGTACCAAATTATTCTGGCTACCCCTTTGGTTTTCGTTGATGCATGTGAAAATTTAGTCATGGCGGATGATGTTATTACACCTTTGAATCCTTTAGTTGCGCCAATAGAAGAGGAAGAACTTGTAGAAACACTGCTTGACATGAATATCTCCCAATGGTTGCACGACGAAAAATCGTCCCAAAGAATGGTGTGCACTCGAATCGATCATTTGACATGGGATCGTCGATTGTCTCTTAACTCACACACTTTAACGATCTACTTAGAGTTTGTTCTCGCTCGTGGAATTGTGCCAGAGAGGTTTGAAGAGTGTTAATGTGAAGATGATGATGTTTGTTTTCATTGTCGAACATGGGTTCCTGGTGATGGCCATTACCATTGGCTACAAGGCCCAATCAACCCCCTTTCCATGGAACATTGAACCGAATACCTAACTTGCACCATTTGTTGCATTCTGAATTTCCTGTAATTGTGATTTATTCTCTCTAAGTCATATGTTAAATTGTAATTCACTTAAGGTTACTTGGGTGGAAATGCTAAAATTTAAATTTGATTTCGATTCTATTAAGGGACCTGATAGAAGTGAAAATTGAGTAAAAATGTATTAGAACTACATCATAGAAATCTTATAAACACATTATTAATGCCTGAAGATTATTCTAAAAAACTAATTTAATATTATCATGGTGAAATGTTAGTGTTAACCATGGGCTTGAAGATTGTTCTATCTCTATTATACTTTCCATTGACACCTCTTCCACTATTTCATGAATCTCAACATCCTTGGCACTCACTAAATATTATAAAAAAACCAATGTTTTGTTGAGCATCACGAATTTTGGTGTCTACTTCCACCCCCAACCCTCTAAATATTTTTCATTTTTAATTATGCAAATGAGGTCCTAAAATTATGGTTATCACCTTTTTGTTGAAGAAAGGAACTAACCCAACACCTTATTCACAAATATCGTATTTCGAAAAAGAAAACAACCCCCCCACGAACCATGCGCATTCATCATCCCTTATTCTAACATGAAGTTGCTAAAAACCCTTAATAACCTTATTACATTCAAATATCCTTGATGCAACTCTTAAAAATTGAAATTATCGCACACGGTTGTGTTGGTATGGCTCACAAAAATAATAAAATATTTGTAAATATTTTAGTTATTTAATTCTCTATGAGTTATGTATTAATAACTTGGGATAAAATTGATAGTTAGTTTGTTAAATATTAAGAAATTATTATTTATTTAAGTAATTGATAATGAAAACTAAATATTTATAATGTATAATTTAAAGTTTAAATATATATGGAAATTTAATTATTATTAATTAAATGATTATGTAATTATTTAGTGAATCATGTACTTGAATTGTTTATAAATTTAAAAAAACTAAGTAAATAAAACATGAAGAAAAATTTAAAGTTACAATTTAGTTTAAAAGGATGTTTTAACTTCAAAACTTATCCCATATTTTTTGTTTTCCATTCCCATTTTAAACATTATATAAACAAGGGGGTGTGGTCATCCGATTTCACATCAAGAAATTTGTGCACTTGGGATGAACTAATCAAAAGGTTCAACCCAAAACAAAAGAACAAATTATGCACAATTCTAAAGTACTTACCTCCCTAACCTACTTATTTACCTAAGCAGGTAGATACTTAGTTTGACCTACCCACCTAGGTCAACCTATGTACCTACCTATTTAAATACCTACCTATATGACTATGGATTTAACTTAGGAACGTAGAACCTACTTACCTACCTTTTTACCTAAGTAGGTAGGTAGGTATGTAGCCTAGGTTTGTAAGCACCTACTTATGTACCTACCAACCTAATGATGAATTTGTAGTTGTTGACTTTTTTTCTAATCCAATACCCTTTGTCATTTGTAACTAATATATTGCATGAGACTTGTTTTAAGTGACTAAGGAGATTTGGTTGTAAAATGTCACTTGTAACTAAAATTTAGTTGCAAAGACCAATAAAAAATACATGTTTTTCTTTTAGTGTTTTGATTATACTAGAGTGGAACCATATAACATTTGTAATGAATACATTGTTAATCCATGTATAGGTGTCTTCACTATTCTTGATTCAACTAATATTGATGTTCAAGATCAAATTATGCCTACCCATGAATTCCATTCATTATTTTTAAAAATGAATAATGAACAACATCTTATATTTGATGATGTCATGTATAGGAAAAACCAAAATCCAAATGAACCAATTCATTTATTCATTAATGGAGGTGTTGCTATAGGTAAAACTTTCACATTAATGGTTTTAATTCAAACTTTGATACGTTTTTATAATATATATCCTCATTCAAACTCTTTAAAAAAGAAAATTTTGTTCATGGCATATACTGGAAAAACAACATTTAAAATTGATGGAATTACAATTCATTGAAGTATTTCTATACCACTTAATTATAAAGATTTACCATCATTAAGTTCAGAATGATTAAATAATTTAATTAAGAAATATGACCAATTACAATTAATAATATTATATGAAATTTCATTAATAGGGAAAATAATATTAAAATTTATTGATCTTCGATGAAGATCAATCAAACATATTCACACCAAATTCTTTGAAAATCTTGATTTAATTATCATTGGGGATTTTTATCAAGTTCAGTTAGTTCATGATGTAGCAGTTTTCAAAATTAATGCAAACAACATTGATAGTTTAGCTCCAAATTTTTGGATGGAAAAAAAAATGTTATGAATTGAAACAAGGCATGCGCCAAAGTGATGAACAATTCATTAACATCTTAAACCAATTTCAAACTACTGCACAATTGCAATCAAATGTGGATACCATAAATAATTAATGTTTTTGTACACCGCCAAATGATCCAAAATTTTCATATTTATTTTACACAAATGAAACAAAGCAAAAATATAATGAATTGGCTTTCTTTCGAATTGAAGAGGATGTATTCATATTGTGTGCATAAGATACACATCATGATACATGTCTTTAATCATTTCAATTACAAGATGATGCAAACTTCATAATAGGATTGCATTTAGAGGTTCAAGTAAAGAAAAATATGTTGGTCGAACTTTGTGTTGGAAATTATGCAACACATGATGGTCTTGTAAATGGTGTAGATGAAATATTGCAAGGGATCAACAAAAGTATTCAATTCACAAAAAGTCATATGGATATTATTTAATAATCCCAAATGTGGTCAACTCACAAAAATTAATAATGCACATTTGTATGAACATGAAATACATCCTACATGGACACTAATAAAACCCATATCCAAAGATATTCAAATTGGTTCAAATTCTTCTCATATTAAAACAAGAACACAATTTCCCATTCAATTGGTTGTAGCACACATTATACATTGAACACAAGTATTAACACTTGATTATTTAACATTTGATCCTATTTATGTGTATAAACATGGTTTGACATATACAACATTTTCTTTTGTTGAGAAAAAGGAAATTTTTTACCTTTTACAACCTTTGCAGATGAATTTTTTTCAAATTGATCCAAGTGTTACCATGTAGATGTGCCGATTGCAAACCATTGCATGATGGGATGTACTTGTCCCCAAACCACATACATTTCATGATTCACATGTATTAATTTATTTTCTCAACACTAAATCATTGCCTTGACATAAAATTCTTGTTTTTTTGGATAACAATCTCAAAACAACTCACATATTGTGCTTCAATGAAACACATTTCAACACATTAATGTCTAATAATACATCTTTGAACATTGATACAAGAACACATTCAATGATTAGTGTAAATGGTCAAAATGGTACAATGATTATATATGACAATTTCACAACCTTATCATCACATGAAACTTTTACATCGTTAGGGGCTACGTATATTGCAGCAACATTCAATGCAAATACAAGAAAGGCTATTCATATAATATCAATATGCATACCTTCAACATTATCCTTGTCAATGTTCATAATTCACATTCAAAATTTTTTGGATCTAATGCCAATTTCTTGTCCTATGATAATAATCGATGATTTCAATATTGACAAGTTTGATCAAAATTCAACACAATCAATGAACTCCAAAGTTTTATAGACCAATATTCAATGGAACTTCAATTAAAAAAAATTACAACAATTTATGGATCCCATATTGATCACATATGGACAAATGCACCCATTCAACAATGCATGTTAGGAGTTATTGAAGCTTATTGGACCAACCATAAACCAATATATTTTGCATTCAAACTCCCAAATTATGTCCCACAATACCATCACATAGGTTAAAAACAAGTTTTTAAAAACAAATATTGATGATAATAAGAAAGCAAAATATTGATGAAAGGATAATGACCTACATATTTCATTTAATATAACACTTGCAATAATATTCTTGAATGTTAGGACAGAAACATTACACAGTTAGTGGCTTGTTCTACACAAATCGTCAAAACTGGACTTAAAAACCAAATGGCATATTTATCTTGTTAACCCAAAAGGAGAAAGTTTTTGCATACAATCTAGTTCCTCTGAACAATTTATAGATCAATTTTTGAAAACATAGTTGATTTGATTTGATTTGTCTTTTTAGTCATGATGTGACTTTTAATCCATCATACAACAATAACAAGACATAATATATGGCATTGAGTTGTGCATTGAGTAAGTGGAATTGTACTTGATTCTAAACCAATATGGCTTTGAAATTCTTTGGAAAACCACCATAATGGGAGGTTGAGTGTGTAAAGAGCCTGCTTCAAAATTGCACGGGAACTTTCATAAAATGAAAGCATGTTTTCTTTGAAACCAAGATTGAAACAACACTGGTCATGACTTTCATCTATGATTTTCATGTCCCAATTTTTGACAACTTATTGGTGCTTTGTTCATGGTTATACCTTAAACTAGGGTTAGTTTCCACATAGATGAAATGAATAATTAAAAGAAAAAAATTTGTTTATAAATTTGAAAATATTATTATTTCATGATCTACTATGATATCCTCATACGAGGAATGAAATTAATCAGATTGTAAATTGTGCTAATTATGATGGTTTGCAACACCTCAACTTTGTATTTCAAAATAATTTTACAATGAAACTAACCTGAGGGTAAAGTATTGATTTTAATATGGTGGAGGCTTGGAGAATATTTTGTACCAATTCCTATTAGCACAAGGTTGACAAAATGTATTATCATCTTATGTTATGTCAATCTATACTTTGCATTCATATAACCACCTTGTCATGGGTTTGAAGATTAATCAAGCAAAACTCATCCAAAACTTTAAAATGTGTCCCTTAAATTGGGAAACCTTTTAACATGTACATCACTTGTTGGAATTAACAAACAATTGTTACATTGGGATTTAACCTTTTCCACATGAGAAGATCCAAAAAAATAGGAAGTTGAATTTTAAAAGACTTGCACATTCTACAAGTCTGTTGCATGTGATATGATCTATGTCTCCATTTGGATTTTGTTTAATTATTTTATGATTGTTAATGTCCCAAAAGATGCTCAAATTTTGATGGAAATTGTTTTCACTTGTGAGGAAGTGAGAAGATAGTTATTTTATAACTCAAAATTACTTGTTCCTCTAATTGTTTGACACACCCATGCAACGTCCACACTTAGTGGCACATTTGCTAATGTATTTGATTTATGCCGACTTATATAAATATCAAAATGACTGACAAATCTATAATGTATGATAATCATAAATGTCTATCCTTAAAACCTGAAAATGTATAAGGTAAATTTTTTAATGAATTCTTTTGTGAAAGGTAAGTCCGGACCGGTCTTTTTTTTCAGTTGAAAAATAGCCAAAAGGCGACACTAATTCCAAATTTGGAGAAAATTTCTTTTTTTCAAGAAAGAGTTGCTAGATTTTTGCCCCAAAAATATGATTGGGGTGTGTGTGTGTGTGGATGGAGAGGGGGAGGTTACCCAAAAAAATCTTGTTTTTTCTTATAATTATCTGCCCCTATATTTCAAGGTAAAAGGAGGCAGAGTTTTTTTAAAAATAAAGTAATGAGATATAAACGTAGCAAAAATATTTATTTATTTTTAAATTGCGCTCTTTTTAAATTACAAATGGAGCTACCTAAAGTGAAAGGCATGACATTTCGTATAGCATACTTACAATCTATAATTACTATGTAATTTCATAATGCAAAAGTATAGTCAGTTAAGTGCCGCCACAGTTCTGTCATGCAGAGCAGTTTTTGCTCTTTTTTTGGGCGAGAAGGCACCAAAAGGTGACACAGTTTTCTGGAAACGAAACATTCTGTTGCAAATTCCCTGTTTTTGAAAAACAATTCGCCTAAAAGGGACAAAGCGACAGAAAACTGTTTTTTTAGGGTGTCTCCACATTTATGTCTACTGGCTAGATTTTTTAAGAGTTCCTTGAAATAATGTCACCGATTAAGCCGGAATCTGCCGAGGGATGCTCGCCACCCTGGCTCCACCATCAGGAAATTGCAAAAATAAACACTGGGTCGCTGGATTCTGGGACTCTGAACCAGCTCTTCCACTTTGAAGGCTTGGATTAAATCATTTAATACCTATACGCCTCAAATTATTTAGATGTCAACTCAGGGTACAATTGTGAAAATTTCTTGAATATTTTCACTGCAGGGCATTGTTTGTCAATTTTGTGACGCTGCCGCACTGGTAGATTTAGCCACGTTTGGTTATAAAACACTTATGAAAGTAGAAATTTATTATAATCTTTTTATATCTTGACTACTTGCTTGAACAATGGGCAGAAAATGGCGATTTATAAATTTGGGTCTTCAGATTATTTTAGAAATTTCTGAAAACTGAATATTCGAGAAAAAATTTCGCATTTATTTAGCCAAGTGGTGAGAATTCGCCAAAAAGAAACGCTGCTCACTGATGGATTAGACAAGAAAATCAGTCAATTGCTGGTAGATGAGCATGGGAATTGCCGCCTACTTGCCCCCTCCACATACCAATGAACTCCCTGCTAATACTGCCCTTGGGCCTTCACTGGAGCCCCTGGGCCTTCACTGGAGGGGCTCCCTATTGCCTTTGAGGAGAAACTCCCGCACTATTCCGTCCTGTTAAAGATTATTGCAAGTCTTATTTTCATCAACACTGAACCTTTCATCGAAGCAGGCCTTACCTATGTATAAACAGTCAAGGTATTTTCCTATGTAGCTACTTAAATGTAGGACCTATTTTACAGAATCTAACTCCGTGAAGGTTCATCAACCACTGAGTCGGTAAGGGGCATCCAGTGGGTGGTGCGCTGGTGCCAAAGGGTTATATTAAAAAAAAAAAAAGAGTTAAAATCAAGTGCTTTTTGAGATTTTCAATAGCCATAATTCGACCAAAATTTAAGAAAAATCGCAAGATTTCTATATATGGTTCAAGTAGCTAGCCAAAGATACAGAATGACGATTGAAGTATTTACTTTCATATCTAAATCGTAGCCAAAATTTGGCTAAATTTTCCTGTGGATCATTGCCACTTTGGCTACATCACAAAATTGGAAAAAAATCACTGGCTGGGCAGCCTGGTACTTAGGTGCTGCACTGCTGGTTCACTCTGGCCCTTTGAAAGCAAAGCTATAGTGGCCATCAAACTAATGATGTAACAGTTATGCCATACTATTTATGAGTAGTTGGTTCAGCGTTTAGGAGTTAGCTGTCTCGGTTATAATTACAAGACCCATCATCACGTGTTCATAGTTGGACACGAAGTTATTACTGCTGTGCGACTTGTCCTGCATCTTCAAGTTTCAACCGTGTATGCTCTAACTACTCAGTACTCACATGCGTGCAGCTCCGTGCCTACCATATCTCTTTCACCAACCTTGGCGCAACAATAAACTTGCCAGGGCCGTTCCTAGGGGAAGTGAGAAAAACGCGCACTGAGGGAGGAAGGAAGCAATGCTGGGACTCTGAATGTCAAGGCGTTATCGAAGAGACTGTAGACACTGTAACAGGTCGGGAGAAGAATCGGACTGTTGTTGTTGTTGTATAAGAAGAGACCCAAACGAGAGTGTTGGCTCACGATAGTTACACATCGTCGGTTCAAAAGAAGTGGTTTTTGTTTTTCTTTACTTGGATTTCTTGCTCTACATTACAATACGTGTTTTTTGGTTGCTCTGCGGAATATTAATCTAGGAGGAAAGTGGAGTGTTTGAGACTCGAAGTCTTCTGGAGAATTCCAGGTTGCCTATCTTTGCAGGTATGCGAACACCTATTTATAGTGTAGTCCTCTCAGACAATGGCTAGCAAAAATGCTGCAAGAATTCATTCCACGGTATCTTATTATAGGATTGGTAGACACATAGTGTAGAGAACACGATTTTGGTTGGTGTTCAGGATCGACAAGACTCGTCTATTTATAAGCAAATGTCTCTCTCCCATTGTCAGGTCTGCCAATGCACACGAGTCGTGGGGGTTTTGAGGGATTGGGGGAAGTTGAAGACGCAAAAACCTAGAGGGACGTAATGCAGTTTTCTGGAGGGCTCTCCAATCATATGCACACCCCTCCGTAGAGTTCATCTCCTGTGTAAGTTGTTTGAGGGTCTTCTCTAACTTGGTGTGGAGTCAAGCTGTCAGAAGTTCTTGGATCCACTGTAGTCTTAAAAAAATTCAAAACTTACAGCAGCCCATATGGTAGTTTTGTGATACAAAATTTTGGAAACTCCCCACATATCCGTTGCATCAATTGTTTGATTTTGCACCATCTGTTTCAGATTTTTCACATGCAAAGTATACAGCCTGCAGTATTCTGGATGCATTTGCATGCTAGCCCATTCCAGTTAGTTCTTGGTTGAGTTTGAGGTCAAGTATGTTTTGCCCAGACTTCTTTCCATCTAGGACCTTCAACTCACTGGTCTGTTCTTTTTGGAAGTTCTCACTCATGAATGACATTCTCTCGCATTCAGCTGATGCTCCCCTGTATTGTGCTCCCTTTGAGGGTAAGTGAATTTCTACAGTCTTTTGGGCCATATTGCCAATGATTGAGGATCCAATGTTGCACTACATTTTCTCCAAGAGAAGAAGCTAATGCAGTTGTTGATCTGTGCTGTTCTTGTCATGGTAGTCAGCTAGTTCTACTGGCTGCAGATGCAGGTTTAAAACCCAAATCAACCAAAACTCATTTATTAGTGTTTCTCAGTCAATTGTTGTGACCCAGTGCAGGATTTTATACAAGTGTGAAAATGGGGCTGCCAAGTTTTGAGGTCAGAATTAGGAAGCATTCGATGGTGCCACCTTGTGAGCCCACACCCCAGAGGACACTTTGGAACTCAAATGTGGACCTTGTCATCCCACGGATACACACTCAGAGTGTCTATTTCTACCTGAATGATGCCAGGAGCCCTGATTTTTTGAAGCATGAGATCCTTGTTGAAGCTTTGGGGAAGACATTGGTGCCATTTTACCCAATGGCTGGAAGGCTGAAGAAAGGGGATAAAGGCCGGATGGAAATTGATTGCAATGCAGCAGGGGTTTTGCTTGTGGAGGCAGAAGCAGATGCTAAGATTTCTGAGTTTGGTGAGTTTGCTCCAGATCCAAGGTTCCGCCAATTGGTGCCACAGATTGATTACTCTTGTGATATCTCATCATATCCTCTACTTGTTCTCCAGGTGGGTTCTCCTTCTCTGTTTCATCTTTACAAAGCATTCAGCTTGATGTAGAGACCTAAAATCTCAATCTGGTTTTTCCCTCAACTTTTAACTTAAGTTTTCAATACCATGAAAGCTATGACTACTATTGTTTGCAGAAAATAGAACTGTATTAAAAACTGCACAATAGATTTTTCAAACCACACATACCTTTAGACAAATATCTACAATGCATTCATAGTGTGAAGCTTGAGAGACAGTTGTACTATACTTTCTGTACCAAAGGGAGTCTAAGAATCAAATGAGTTAGTTTATGTTTCCCAATCACCCTTTCAAATGTGATATAACTGAGCTTGGGGCTATTGAAGCTGCAAAGTATTGACAAAAAGTCATTTGTCTATGTAGATAACGTTCTTCAAGTGTGGGGGTGCATCATTGGGAGTCGGCATGCAGCATCACATTGCAGATGGCATGGCAGGAATCCATTGTATAAACACATGGTCAGAAATGGCCAGAGGAATTCCTCTTAAAGTGCAACCATTCATTGACCGCACTCTGCTGAAGGCAAGGTCTCCCCCAACACCCAAATTCCATCACATTGAATACCAGCCCCCACCTTGCCTTATCAGTACGGAGGCAGATACAGATGCCACCAATGGAGCATTTATTACACAGGAGTCATTGAACTACACAACTCATGACAAGAGAAATGGCACAACAAATGGAACTACAAATGGCTCAGCAAAGTGCACAGAAATAGATGTTACTGACCATATGAAAAATGGAAGTTTTGAAGTCACAGAACTCCCAATGGTGGAACTCCCAATGGCAGTGAGGGTTTTCAAGTTTACAAAGGAGCAAATAGGAACTTTGAAGTCTATGGCAACTGATGAGCAAAAGAAGATCACGTATAGCAGCTATGAAATGCTTTCAGGCCATATCTGGAAATGTGTGACTCAAGCCCGCAAACTCCATGGGTCTCAAGAAACAAAGCTTTTCATTGCTACTGATGGCCGTTCACGCCTCATCCCTCCACTACCCAAAGGCTACTTTGGAAATGTGATTTTCACAGCAACCCCTATGAGCACAGCCAATGAGTTGGTTGACAAACCCTTGACATATGCTGCAGGCAAGGTGAGCTTCAGTGATGATGACGCATTGAATGGCTCTTTTATGTCAATTTTTTTGGGTTTCAAATGCCTTGAACAAGGATGAAATGAAATGTCTAACCACCAGAAGTAGATGATCTGGAAAGCCTGAAAGTTCTGTCTAGATAGTGTGGTGATTTCTGGACTGTTGCTAATCCACATAAGCATTTCTATATCAGGTATGTTCTATCCTTTCACCCCAATCCTGGACCATTTTGTTTGCATCCTCTTTTTAACGCCAGTGGGGATTTGCAAGGTATTGTTCATCCTTTCTCACATGGATAGATTTGAAATGCAAGCAATTCCTAGAACCTGAAAATTCCTATTGACCATCATTCTGTCAATTTGCAGATCCATGATGCAGTGGCAAGAATGGATGATGAGTATTTGCGGTCAGCATTGGACTACTTGGAGTTGCAGCCAGATTTGTCAAAGCTAGTGCGAGGTGCGAGCCACTTTGGGTCCCCAAATTTGGGCATAACAAGCTGGGCACGGATGCCGGTTTATGATTGTGACTTTGGATGGGGGAGACCAATATTTATGGGGCCTGCCATCATAGCTTTTGAAGGCTTGGCATTCATTTTGTCAAGCCCAAATGGTGATGGGAGTTTGACACTGTCCTTGGGCTTGAGATCTGACCACATGAAAACTTTTGCAAAAATGGTTACAGCCATTTAATGTCCTCACATGATCTGTGTACATAGTAAGTATTGGGTTTCAAGTCATCCGAATCACCTTAGAAACTGGGCTCCTAATACTCATACACCATAGAGTCTGTTGTTTGACAGGAAAACAGCCAGGAAGAATGCATTGTAGTGTTTGTAATGGTTTCAAACCTACATCAGTGCTTCTGCTGCATCCTTGTCTAGGTTGTTGATAAAAGTGCCAGTATATGCATTTCAATTATGGGCTTGAACGCCCTAGGCAATATAACCTCAGAAGATTATGACTGACAATTACTACAACTGCATATGACAGATGAGAGTAAACTTTGTGTATAGGGTCTTTTATAAATCTAGGTACATCTAGTTTACCATACATGCCACTTTTGTACCTGTTTGTGTAATGGACCAACCTGGCATTTTTGGTGTGTGAACAATGAATGGACACTAGAATCTGTCATGATCTGGCTTGTCATGTTTCAAATTTCAGATGACATAGTGTATGCCATACTTTGCAAGAACTTCATAACTTGCATATTTTTGTAGAATGGGTTATGCTTTTACCTTCTTTCTAATGTCCTGGACCCAATTTCTCACATGATTAAGAAATGTGGGATTGAAGGTAATGTGCATCTTGTAGCACACAACTTCCCACATCTGCCTGCCAAGTACGATACTGCTTACAGCAGACTTTCTGAACAAGAACTTTTGACAGAAAAATTCCAGGCCATGTTGTTTTGTTTAGGTGCTAAGATTGTTAGCAATTGACATTGGGATCAATTGGGCCGTCCATTTGAAGGCACAGTTTCAGTATTGGTGTAATTACTAGGAGTTTCTGTAAACAGGCATTCTGTTATCTCTGTTACAGGTAAACTCCCAGTTGAACTGAGAATAAATAAGCAAGTAGACAATCCAGAGTGAATCCAGAGTGCAGAATATTGAAGAAAGGAGTCTCTGTTGTAAGTAGGTGCTCTCCCAGTTGAACCAAAAACAAGCATGCAAAGAATCCAGGGTTTGGAATTTTGAAGAAAGGGTGCTCTTCAGGTCAAAGAGTGAAAGCTTAAAATCTTGGAGGTTTCCTAGAAGTCAAACTTTGTATGTCTCTATAATTCTGCAATCATGGCTCTCCATAAGGCTTAGAAAAGCTTAAGTTGTCTTAAGTTGTCCAAGGAAAAAGTGTGCATGCTGATCTTATATGCCTCATTGGATTCTATAAATTTCATCCACAAACAGCTGCTATTCATTCAAAACAATTAAAAATGTATCCATGTTCACTTTTCATCTCTGATGGTAATTTATGAAATGGTTGAAAAGCATCTTCAAATGCTAAGCTGTATGGAATCTTCATTGGGCCATAGTTAATAAGGTTGTTTTCAAAGTCATTTCATTCCCAATGAAGCCATATGATCCTTGGTATATTATATGCTTTTTACACAAATAGATTGACACACAACAATTTCATTTTGATACACCTAAAATGTGAAGTTCCTACCACAAACATGGGAGTCCAAGATTTTGAACGTGTGTACACCTGAAAATGAACTTGAGTATGAGTCACATCAAAGCCCAAATATGAAAATACGATATACTATCTTAACAAAAGGAGGAGAATTTAAACGCTTTAAACTATCAATTATGAAAGGAAAGGTTTTTGTGCGTTGGAATTAAGTGATCACATTTTTGACATATCCTATTGTGGCACAAGAATTGACAACAAGGTAACACAAAATCCATGTTTGAGAATACAAAATTATCGATGAAAATAAGAAAATTGCATGCCATTCAAACTCATGACATGACATTTTATGGTGTGCCATTAGTGATCACATAGCTCATAAATCAAAATGCTAGTCTTGAAGTGGAAATTAGTGTTGGGTGGGTATTTGATTTTTTGAATATTAGTGGGGTGTAGGCTTTTGCAAAATAAAAAATTGAAAAACCACAAGGCTTTTTAAAAAAAACAAAAAGAACTATTGGGGGTAGGTGTTTAATTTTATTTTTTTAGGGTATGGATGGGGTTGGGCATTTCATTATTTTCTAAGGTGGGTATTTGCAATGTTTTTTGACAAATATCTTGTCAAATACCCTAGTAAAGCTATCACCTAGTTTTCTACCAAATATCTAGTCTTAGATCCAAGTTCCTAGTTTTCTGAATTGAGAACCAAATGAAACAAACATTTATAAACAAATTTACATAGTAACATTGTACATAATCCAACATTGTGTGGAAAAGAATGGATCCATAGCCACTTGCATAGGAAAGGCTAGATCACTAAAAAAAATGCAAAATGCCATGCTCCATGAAGTTTTATCGAACTTGATTCACAACTTCAAAGCATGAAAGGTTGAGTGTTTTGTGTTTTCTTAAACAAACATCATTATTTTTGCATAATGGCAAAAAAGATGAAGTGATCCTAAATCAAAATAGGTAGTTTGTTTTCTACCTAGAAACCTCGATAATTGTGCATGTCGGAGTCATTGCATAAAAATATCACCATGGTAAATTGTAAATAACAAGCAGAACATCAACACCATCAACTACTACAGCTATTGAAATATGATCAACTATTACATCTACCATGGTTGTATCACAACCTGGACATACTATTTCATGATGTTTCAAATCACCATCAAATTTGTAGTGTCTATAAACAAAGGTGCCAAATGAATTGGTTTGCAGGTAATAATACATCACCATCAAATTTCTAGTTTCCACAAACTTGGAAACATGGAAACACTTGCAAATTTCACACAACACAACCCTAATGAATGCATTTTCACATTTTATAACTAACCCTTAACCCCTAGAAGCAAACATATTTCTACAAAAACAAAATAAACCCCTAATAAAAATCTAGAACAATGTTTTACCTTTGTTGGGCATTGAGGCAACTAAATGGTATCACAACTTTTTTGAACTCCTCATGTTTCATGTCATCATCAAATTAAGCCTCAAGCTCTTGCATCAAGTCATGTTTTATTTCAAGATGTTTGCAATGGCCAATGCATAGATTTGATGACCAATTTTATTGACAAATTTTAATTTCTCCATATTCTCAATTTGAAGATGACATATGCCTAGAATGATGTGAAGATCCCAACAATGGAAAAAAACCTCTTAGTTTCAACTTGGGAGGTTGGGATTCCCAAAATGTGTTTTTGCCAACTTTGCAATGGTTGAAAATTTATAAAATTTTGTTTGCCACCAATTCAGGGCACACTTATAATCCATGTCAATGCAATAATGGCAAATTCTATTGAACTTTCTTGACACAAGGTGTTTCAATGTGTTTGGATTTGTTTTAGTGGCGTGAAAAAATTTCCTAGGAATTCATTTGTGATATAAGCACCTAAAGGCACCTCAATTGCATTTGGCATTAGGTATAAACATACTAGAAGTGAACCACTTTAAGCAAAAAATGATGACATATAACAATTATGACAATGTACAAGGAATTTTTTCTTGGTGACAATCTTTCAATCACAATATTAAATTCAAGTAATTTTTTTTGGAATGTGCATGACAACCTTTTGTAACTCAAAGTTCATTTTTAATCAAAATATACTTTGATCCAATAGTCAAATCAAGAGTATTGGGTACATTCAATGATGTACATGTTGTATATAACATGTAATTTTTTACAACCAAAAGGTGTCATATTGGGTCACATGTTCCATTAACAAGGGAAAAAAATGGAAAAAAAGATTATGCCCACTTCAACAATCTTCCTTTTTTTCATTTGACATGTTCCTTTCATTAAAATATTCATTAATAAGATTTTTATGGCTTACTAACATTGAAAAATCATGTTTTTGACCAAAGTACTTAAACAAAAATAATAATTTAAAAAAAATTGATGGATTATCTTTTATTATATCATTTTCATTTTTCACCTTTAAAAGCTTCATACAAAAAATATATAAATTCAGTTTTGAAATATATATTTCATTTTTTGTACTATATGACAAATATTATTTTGGTCCAAATATATGAATCACATATAAAAATTTCATCTTTTGTTGAATTTTTTGAAAAAATAATTAAGTCAAGTTATAAACTTCTTAAATCTCCTCTAAGTTTAGAATATTGGCATCAAGTTTGGTGTACACGTCTTGTCAAAATTTTGAAACTCAAAAAATTGTACTCCATGTCAACAATTTTGGGGACTTTAATATCCTTATGCCCCATTAGTGATTTGTGAAACTCAACCAACAAAGACAATAACAATTGTGGGTCATAACCAATAACCAATTTTGTTGCATTCTCATGACCTACATATGATGTGACTAGACACATACTCTTAAACCTTGGATTTAACATGAACACCAACACTTGGTCACCACTTCATGCAAATTTGCAACTTTTCCAACTCTACATCAAAAGTAACTGCATTTTGATCAAGCAAATTATCAAGGATAGTTTGATGTGCAAGTTCATTGCAAAGCTCATGACATGTGGAAATGATAAATTGCAAGGTGTTTCAAAGCAACCAATGTCCATGACTTGGATTCATCACACACACAATTATTATGGGTGACAACACTTTATTGACAATCTCACATATTGCCCAATTGCTTAAAGATGGAATACAACTTTGTAGCATCATTGTTTGCCAAGAATAACATAATGCAATCACTAAGTGGAAAAAAAATCAAAGCATCTTGAAACAATAAAACCCATATTCATCACACACCCCATTATTATGGGTGACAACACTTTGATGTTAACCTCACATATTCCCCAACTACTTGGAGATGGTACATGGCTTTACAACACCATTGTTTGTTGAAAATAACATAATGCAATTGCTAAGTGGAAAATATTGAAGGCATCTTGAAATAGTAAAACTTGACTTGCAAACTTGCAATAGAAAACAACAAACTCAACCCAACTATAGAAACTAAAAAAAGTTACAAACATCTTCATTCATGTGTAGAAAAAATAGAAAACACAACATAATAGAAAATAAAATAAAAGCGGAAAAAACAAAAGAAACAAAAAAAAAGGAAGCAAGAAGGAAATCCTATTCACCTAGTTTTCATGGACATGTTCAATGTTTTGGGCTTCAACCCAAAATCTATAAATGTTTTCTTTGCTAAATTTGTTAGGTTAAATAATACATTTTTTGATGTTGGTTTGAGCAAATTTGATAGATGCATAATTGAATCCTAGAGCTATTTTACCATCCGTAGTTGTATATTAGTAGACTTTTGAAAGTGCATGTCCCAAGCAAGCTCCATCAAAAGGTTCAAACATCTCCAAACCATTACAAGAAATGATAAAATTTAGGGTAGATGCACATGTTTGCAAATTAGCCCTTTCATCCTTTACATATGCCACAACTTTTGAGTAAGAGAAAACTTGTTAAATAACTATTGGAGTTGTAGAGCCATAGTTATAGTAGTAATATTATATACATCAAATAATCCAATTTTTACATGCTTGGGCTCCCAATTCTTCAAAATGAAATTTAAAACCATCAAAGACATTGTCTGCTCCTTTCAACATCCAAAGATCAAAGGTACATTTTCCTAATGCACAAGTGGGCAAGATCATGCTAAGGGTACGAAAAATGATTATTTAACTCTCAAAGGACAACATCTTGGGATTTTAATCAAACAAAAATTAATTTTGATGTTAAGTATTGGTCATCATAATTGTATCATCTTAGACTATAACATTCAATCTAACATCCTTGAAAATATAATCAAATTTCGAACAAATGTTCATGTTTTTAAGAGTCTTTCAAAAAGTCTTGAATTTCTAGTGTTCTAAAACAATAGTAAGTTGTAACTTGTAAGGAATCGTAAGGAATGGAATTTTTTATTAAAATTGCATGAATTAGATATGTAATATAAAGTCCATGGCACGTGCTATTATGTTTGATGGTATTGTGGTGCATAACATCATGCATATCAATATTTTTTAGAAATTTATTCACATGCAAAAAACTATGATTTTGGGGTTCAAATAAAAGGAATAAAAGATGACATCTTTTAGCAATATTTTTCTTTCAAAGTCATACTAAATTTTTATTGGGACATGCTTAATTAAAAATTTGGAAACATTATATGCCAAGGTAGGAATAATGATATTCATGTAAGTAGAATTTTTTTATGGAACTCGGCAAGATTGTTATGTAAAATAGATTAACTTGCATTAAGGTTCATCTAGACTATCTATTTTAACTTTGTAATTTAGGTCAATTTTTATGATCTATAGGTTTGTCTAGTCAATCATGTCTATATTTGATCTTGATTATTAATATGAAATGAAATTAATTTGTCCATAGGGTTTTGGAGGTGCATTTTTCATGCACAAACTTTTTAAAATGCAAATTCATTGATTAGTTTGGGTGCAATAGTGCATCTTAAAGTTGAAAGATTGGTGATAGGTTTGTGGGACACATGTTATAGTGCTTGGAGGTTTTTTTGTTGAAGTTCAACCAAAGTGTCATCATTATAAGTTTCCTATGTTTCATCATTGTGATTCTAAGCTATTGTTATTAATTTTCTAAAAATATTCTTGTTCATGATGGTCTTTAGGACATTTCAAGGCTATTGTTCAATGGTTCCAAACTACCTTCCAATTTAATTCTAGTGCAACCTAAATCTAAGATTGTGTTGGAGTTTCCCCCTTGGTTTTACATGTAGATAGATTGTCCATAGCCACAGGAGATATGATGAGAGTTGTTGAAGGATGTGCAAATGGTAATATTTAGGTCAAAACAAGTGGATTCTACTTTCAAAGACTCTACATTATGTGTGCATCACAATGGATTGACATTCAAAACATATGTTGCAATTGTTGGGTGGTGGATTTTATGTGGTGAAAACAACAAACAACTTCACAATATTTCCAAGGTTTAGGGTGTATTTCATTTAAATGCTTGTTTTCCATGTTCATGGTTGCTTTGGTTTAAAGATGTTAGTCACTTCCCACTTGTTTGCGGTGAAAACACATTAAGCCCTTCACAAATTGTAGTGCAAGTATAATCTTTTTACAATTAATTTATTTGGTAGCATATGGACATCAAATCTTGAATTATTTTTTCTTGTTTATTGTATATTTGATTAATTTTAGACTTAAGCTAATCATATATTTAAAAAATTCAACTAACATGAAGTATATGGAGTATATTTGTGACAAAATAATACCCATCACAAAGTTTTAAATTTGCATATATATATATATATATATTTCAAAACTAAGGTTGTGTGTGGAATTTTTGAGTGATTTTTTTATGGTTAATGATATTGATATACATCAATAAAATCTAGTAGCATTTAGAAGTTTAAAGTTTTTTGGATGAAATTCCATTCAAAGGGTGTATATTTTTGGCATTTTTAGTAATAAAAACATAATAATATCCTCTTTTCAAGAAAAAAAACCACTACCATATGAAGGAGGAAGAGATTTTATGGTTGGGTGTTACATTCTTTTTTCTTTTTTCTTTTGTTTGGTAATGTTCCATGAATCACAAACATGAGACCCTATGGCCATTGAAAAAATGTGAGTTGTATATTGTATGTACATTGATTTTATTCAATCCTTTTCATTTAATTATTGGATCTAGATTAATTTTGAATCAAAATGAACTTTAAGTTCCAAAATGTTGTGATTTGTTGCTTATGTTAAGGATAACAAAAGGATGCCACATTGCCATCAAAATTTCAATTTATTTCATATTACAATACTTGTTATATCATTACTACAAAATGTGGGTGTAGTTCACTAGTCCCCATTCATTAAACCAGTGAATTCACTATGTCCCCATTAGGTCCCATTTATTATAACCAATGAATTCACTCAAAACCTAGTGAAATCACTTGGTGTACAAGGACAACTTCTGTTGTAGTATATACACCATTTTTTGGGTGAAAAGTGGGTCACCCTTAGTGTGGTTTCACCCTTTGTCTTGTTTTCAATGGTCATGGTTGCTTTGGTTTGAAGACATTATCCACTACCATTAAGGTTTGTTTTGTTTTCCATGTTCATGGTTGCTTTGGTTTGAAGATGTTAACCATTACCAAGGTTTGTCAAATGATTGATTCTTATATGTGGTAAATTGTGTAGAACTTTTAGCATACAACATCATTTTAGAACTTCAAATGTGGGGCTTGGGAGATTGTAGGCTATGGAAGCTTTCTATTTGAATGATTTTGATTCAAAGCATGAATTTTTCTAGTAATCATGTCATGGCCCATTATGGGCAAGGAAAGATATTTGAGAAAAAACTAAAGAATGTTTAGTTGTAAAGGTAAATTAAAAAACACACAAAAATGGCAAGATAATCAAGATTTGCATAGAAGGATTCAAGAAAACATTTGGTTGGAGTAGTTAAGGAATGTTCAGTTAGAGCAAAAAATTGAGAATTAAATGAATGTTCCATTGGAACAATAAGAGAATGTTCATGTGGAACAATAAACTGAGCAATATGAAAATGTTTCATTGGAACAACGTGAATGTTTAGGTGTAACAACAAATTAAGCAATAAGAGAATGTTCCATTATAACAATGGAAGAATATTCAAGTGGAGCAAGAAATTAAGTAATAAAGTCAAAGCATGATCAAGTATACATTTGATGATCCTTGGACACCAATTTTTAAAAAAAAAGTAGATTAATGTTCAAATTTTTTCTTGCTAACTATCTGTTTTTTAGGGTTTGAAAAACACCTAGGGGTTAGGAGGTAGAGTGTTCTCCTGCCTTTAAGGTTTTGAAAGTCTTGCAAACATAGGGGAACAAAACACCCATGGGGCAAGGGTTAGCTGCCACTGCCATTATTGTCGAACTCCTAACATGATCTCTTGGCACTTTGACCCAACCTTTGTGCATGCTTTACTATTGCCAAGCTTGCACTTTAGGTTTGAGTTTCCACAGAACTTTGAACATATGATTTATTTGGAGTTTTGTTAACTTGAGTTTTTTACATAATCATGATAGTTTGTGCAAAGTTTCAAATAGTGATTTGTTGAAGCTTATAAATTTTTTTCACCTTCTTAGTGCATAAGTTCATTGTTTGTCTTTCATTATGGCATTTTTTATTTTGAAGAGAGAACCATTGGATTTGGAGTTCATGAAAATGTGAGAGATGATTTGGTGAATAAGAAGGAATTTTTTTTTTCAAAGGGTGAGCCATATTCTAAGTCGATCAAATGGGAAGTGTCTAACGTTGCAAATAGGCTAGGCTTATATCCTGAAGGTTTGAATTCCTACAAGATCACAATGTCTGTAGTGGCTCTTAAAGGACTCATCTTTGTTTTTGGAACTAGGCAACAAAATGGATGGAAAGTAAGTGTTAGTGAATTCTTGACTGAAGAGGACTATGAAACATTTTGCAAGTTGTATGAAGATGTCTATGCCCATCCTCCTCGAAATGGAGACTACTCGGCTATTTTTTAACATGATTAGTTGGCCCAATGTAAGGATGTTCAAGTGAATTCCTTTGTTTATCAACCACCTCCAACCACTACTAGAAATCCTGTTGTTTGCAACCAGTCACTATGCAACTAGCATGCAATTAGTTGTCGTTTGTAACTATCTCGGTCATGTTTACAACTATAAATTTGGTATTGTATAAATTTTCAACCATATGGTTGTGTGTGCAACTAAATGTGTACAACATGGACACGTGTCATAAAAATGATGGTCTAAACTTATACATACTTAATTTATTATACTTAATATATCTACATAGGCTATGTATAATAATATTATGTGTCTCTAATATTAAGGTTAATCACATGTTAACTTATGCTAACCTAAACTAACCTAAGCTAAAATAACCATGGCTAAACTAACCTAGGCTAAATAAATTAAAAAATTAAACTAACCATGACTAGATTAAATTAGGCTAAAACTAACCATGGCTAAATTTATTAGGCTAAAATAATTATGGCTAAATTGAATTATGTTAAATTAACTATGGCTAAATTAAGTTACGCCAAATAATAATGGATAAATTATTTATGGTTAAAATAAATTAAACTACATTATTTATGGTTAAAATACATATGGCTAAATTAAATTAGGCCAAACTAATTATGGTTAAATTAAGTTAGGCTAGATTATTTATGGCTAAAAAAATATGGCTAAAATTAAGTTAGGCCAAACTAATTATGGCTAAATTAAGTTAGGCCAAATTAATTATGGTTAAATTAAGTTAGAATAAATTATTTATGGCTAAAATAAATTAACATGAAATAAATATGGTTAAATTAAATTAAGCCAAACCAATTATGGCTAAATTAAGTTAGGAAAAAATATTTATGGCTAAAATAAATTAACATGAAATAAATATGGCTAAATTAAATTAATCCAAACCAATTATGGCTAAATTAAGTTAGGCTAAAATATTTATGGCTAAACTAAATTAAACTAAAACTAACAATGGCTAAATTAATTATGTTTAAATTAAAATATAATAAATTAAATTAAAATAAATTAAATTAAACCATGATTTAAATATATATTACAAGTTTTTAAATTTTATTTGTCAAATATATTTAAATATTTGTTTTGGCAAATAAAATTATTTTATTTTATTTTATTGGAATCTTTTCCAGAAAATGTAAATTTGATTAAACAAAAACATTATTCATATTCAATTAATATGATAATTTAAAAATTTATTATAAATATTCATAATTATCAATTAATATTATTATAATTATAATGATAATCAATTATATATATAATATAATATAATATCAATAGGTATTATATATTTAAGTTCTATTATTTATGTTAAAATATTAATGTAAATAGGCTACACAAATTAACCTCCAAGTACACAAACATCTTAAGCTAATTACTAGTTTGAACTATATAATAATGTTAAAATCATATTTTCATTGAGTAATCATAATTATTAAAAATATTCTGCAATCATCTTTGAAGTGTAAAAGAAGAAGGAGTAATGAAAAATTAACAAGAAAAATAAGTTTTCCAAGTTATAAAACGTGTTTTTATATTTTATTTAGACCCTTCCTACTTTCAAACCTCATAAATTTCTTATTTCTTATTCATTTTAAGTGATTGAAAATGCTATAGGAGCACCATCTGAAGTTCTAATTAAGTTCTACAAATTATGTTTGAGCTTTAATAGCGAAAAAACAACATAAAAGGGACTTTCTGGGTGTTTAATAATCGGCCTTTGTAGTGCTAAATGGTTTTTATTTTGAGTTTTTGACCCCCTTTACTTTGGGGGGCCATAACTTTCTCATTTTTAATCTGTTTTTCATAATTTTTAGTGTGTTAGATGCGCCAAGAGGAGGGCTTCAAGTTTTGTTGGGACACTAGAAGCAAAAAAACCGTCCCCTAGCTGCTATACTGTAATACATTAGTTGGATCTAATGTGCAATTAAATTGGTTCATGAAGTTTGCAATGGAAGTTTTTATCCCATATCCTTTGGCTTCCAATTCTATTTGGCTCAGTATATAACTAGGAGCAATAGTTTTATTGTAACCAAACACCAAATGCCATTGGGGATGAATAAATAAATAAAGTTTGACCTTTATGAAATGGTTAATCTTAAAAATAAAATTGGATTATTTTAATTTTACCTATATAGCCTAAACCTAGCTATGTTCAACCTACTTACATACTTAAATAAACCTACTTATCTAATAGGGTTAATAATTACCTACCTACCTAGGCACATGTGTCAACATCTTATTGGCCAAAAATTGGATGATTTAAATTTCATTAATTAATATTTTAAAATTAAAAAAATAGGTAGGCGTTAATTGCCACGTGTCATCATATAATTTTTGTTTTAAAATGACACGTGTCAAATGGTCAATGAACATTCCATGGTGTGCCATGTGTCATCATTTCAATGGCAGAAACTTTAATGATTAAGATTAATCTAATGAATTTTTAATTTTGAAAACATAAAAAATTTAAATAATGACACATGTCCACAAGCTAGTTGTCCAATATTTAAACATATGTCATATTTTTATTAGTTACATTGTAGTTGCAAGGAGAGTTGCAACAAGGTGCAACTACATTTGGATTGGTATGTATGGATGAACATGTATATTAACACCGTATATACATGTTGCATACGTAGTGTTGCATGCAACTGAATTTCATGTGCAACTTGTCTTATGTAACTACACAAATTTGCAGTTGCATGTGTCGCATGCAACTGAATTTTAGTTGCAAACAACAGTTGCAAAACCCAAAATTTCTAGTAGTGAACTATGAGTTGACTTGACCGAGTCACTATTGTTTGTCCTCTAGTAATTCCTTGTGTTTATCTTTAGCATCCTTCGAATTTCCATTAACTATGTGTACTACTTGATATTTGTCATCTTCATCTTCACATGCTTGTCTTTGTCTATGTGCAACTTGTAAACACTTTTTGATTCCAAAATTGCCTAGTCCAAGCGTGTAAATTCATTTTCAAGAATGAAAAATATAGTGTCCTCCTCAACCAAGATGTCTTTGGAGCTATTCAATCTTGATTCAAATTCCAAGACTTTCTTTTGTAACTCAAGTTCCCTTATTGTTGACAATTACACAATATTCCCACATGAGCCAAGCTTATTTGTAAGTCTACTACTTGAACCTCCCAATCAGGTTGATTTGTGTTTTCCATACCTATATTTGTGTCTTCAACACTTGTTTGGTTTATAATATGATTATATTCATTTCCTATGTGATGCAATGTTGTTATATCATTCCATGTCTGGTTGATTTGAACCTCCTCCATCATCAAGTATACATTTGAGCCATCATCTTGTAGTTGATGTTTGTTTCTTTTAACTTCGTTAATATGCTTTCCCTTATAAATAGGGTCCCCCACAACATTGGAACTTCTAGTAATTCCTTTCCCATTTGTATGTTTGCCTCCTGTACCTTTTGATTTTGCCTTCCTTTCCATGTACATCCGGGTCCTCTTTTTGCACTTAGAAGATTGACATGTTTTGTGTGCTTGCAAACCTTGATATTCCACTTTGACTGCAAAAGCTACCTAACAAACCTTTTACCCCTTTTGTTCAACCAAGAGTCCCTTTGCAAATGACAAGTTAATTTCATTGTTAGTAATGACACCCTTTTGATATACTTTGGGCCATAATTCCTTAACATGATAAAACACCTTTAGGTCTGTGCATTGCTTTTTAAATTTGAAACCATGATTATTAAAGAATTTGATTCCCCAGACCTTCTCACATTCCTCCACACTAACATACTTAGGATCCCTATGCCCAAAAACTTAAATCCCTCAAATGGTAAACCGACCATTCTACTGAATTAATCAAAATTGAGCTCCTTGTTTTTTCCTTCATCCATGTTGCATACTATGCTATCAAAATACAACCAAAACTGCACAATTACAACTACAAAGCACAAGCAAAATATTCATCTACAAAACTAAGTTCCTACTTCTAGATATAATTAGACTAGGTGTATTTTGTGCCTTTTAAAATGTTAACAACTAAAAGTAAAATTGTTAATTATTTACAAAGTACTAGCTATCATTATTCATGTGTAGCATTTGTTAAGTTTCATGGAGTGATTTTTTATAATTGGTAACCAAAAAACCTACTATTAATTACCTCCATCAGTTATTCATGATAATTATTAATCATGCATGCACTAATTAGTTAGATAACTATCCACATGTGGCATGAGTGGGGTTTCAATAAATTACATGTACTATGAAAATAATGCTTCAAGATATCAATAGTCGATTGTTTGGAGAGGAATGGGATGGGAGTTGATTTAATTTAAAGATGGAATCCAATATGGGATAAGGGATTAAAGCATACATTCTCATGGCTTATCATTAAAGTGTTTTAATCTCCCAATAGTTTAAATAGGAGTAATAAATTATGATGGGACAAATAACAACTTGGACACCATCATAGAGGAGACATCACCCATTGTCCAAACTATTTGAAACTTGTGGTGCAATTTGGATGGGAAAAGGTTGTAGTTAAAGAAAAAATTGCAAAATGAACATTATATTGATAATTTCATAGATGAATATTGTAGTACCTTTACCATTTCAGCATAAATTAAATTATTTTTTATTTTTCCAAAATTTTGAAAAAATATTTATTAATTGTGTCGAAATTTTAATAAAATCAAAATTTCCACTATCAAGTTTGAACTACAAACCTCCAAGGACATGATACTTTAAACTAAAGTAGTCTAGACACACTAGATTGTTCCATAACATTGCAAAGATTATGTTTACTATTTTATATAACCATTACCTATCGAAAATTTCAGAATTAAAAAACTTAGTGCCGAAGTTAAAATTTAATTAATTATTCAATAGTCTACTACTGAAATGGTAAAGGCATTACGATAGTTGTAGAAAAGAGTAGGGTTCCCTTTACAAACATTTTTTCATACCCCAAACTGTATTAAATCAAGAATAACCAAACAAAGATGAAGAGATTTGAAAAAACTTAACCATTGAACATTGGGTTTTCTAATGCATTAGGCCCAACACTAGAATTTAATGTACACATAAGGTTGATGCATGGTAGGGTGGACCAATTTAGGAGTAACTCAGTCCATTTTTATGCTACCTATGTGTGATTAAAATTTCCATATTAATTTTTTATTGTTGAAATTATAAAGTGGGATCCATTTTTAAATAATAGACTTCGATATGTACATATTGCAATTGATTAGAAGTCAAAATTCATCAAATCATAAAAGTTATGTCTTTTGAAAATGAAAACCAATAGGTGTAATGCTACTAATAGTTTAGTGAATGGACTTTGGTTTCGTAGGGTGATGAAGTTCCAACCTTATTATGGACTTGGTTTTAGGTAGAAAATGTAGTAATGAAAGCAAAGTTGAAAGGATTTGCTTCATATCAAAGGGAATTACAAGCTACATGGACTTTTACTAATGCAAAATGTAAGTCATGATTCATGTTTTTTCAAAAGTACATATCTTATATATAATTACAACAGTGGTGTCTGTCTGTGCGTCCGACGACGGTTCCGCGTTTTAATTGACTGGCAGAACCAGCCCGGACAGTCGGATTCCGAGACCGGAAACCGGCCCGGACAGTCGGATTCTGCAAACTAAAAATCCCCCACAAAAAATCGTTTGTGCCTCTTGCCGCGTCGTGCGTGAAAACCAAG
>Ga0116227_10003128_pt1 | contig 37081 bp, 33 predicted proteins | sample S1TSphgellanicum_FD_89693 | JGI IMG/M metagenome (GOLD analysis project Ga0116227, IMG submission 89693) | Host-associated microbial communities from peat moss isolated from Minnesota, USA - S1T2_Fb - Sphagnum magellanicum MG | ecosystem: Host-associated > Plants > Peat moss > Unclassified...
CAACTCGCCGCGCAGACCGAAGATCGCGCGCGTCGGCATCGTGTATTCGAGCCGGCGCGTCTCGCCGACCGTGATCATGTTCGACATCGTGGCCTTGCGTTTACCGATGGCCTCGATCACGGCGCCAGCGTAATCTTCCTGGACGTCGACCACGACGTACTCGACGGGCTCCAAGCGCTGGCCGTCCCGTTCGGTGATGATGACCTGCGGCTTGGAGACCGCGAGCTCGTAGCCTTCGCGGCGCATCGTTTCGAGCAGGATCGAGAGATGGAGTTCGCCACGGCCGCGCACTTCGAACGTGTCGGCGCTCTCCGTGTCGGAGACGCGCAGCGCGACGTTCGATTCGAGTTCGCGCATCAGGCGCTCGCGAATCTGGCGCGAGGTCAGGTACTTGCCCTCGCGGCCGGCGAACGGCGACGCGTTGACCATGAAGAACATCGAGACCGTCGGCTCATCGACCGCGACCGCGTGGATGCCTTCGGGCTGCGATGCGTCGGCGATCGTATCACCGATATTGAGGCCTTCGATGCCCGACACGCAAACGATATCGCCGGCGCTGGCTTCCTCGACTTCGACGCGCTCGAGGCCCGCGAACGAGAGCAGCTTCGTGAGCCGCAGGCCCGTCTCGACTTCGCCTTCGCGGTTGACCTTGGCGATCGGCGCGTTGACGCGCGACGAGCCGCGGAAGACCCGGCCGATGCCGATGCGCCCCACGTATTTGTTGTGATCGATCGCGGAAACGAGCATCTGGAAGGGGCCGTCTTCGGCCGGCGCTTCCGGCACGGATGAAGCGATCGTGGTGAACAGCGGCTCGAGATCGGTGCCTTCGTCGTCGAGCGAGAGCTTGGCGATGCCGGCCCGACCGTTCGTGTAGATCACGGGGAAATCGGCCTGCTCGTCGCTGGCGCCGAGTTCGATGAAGAGGTCGAAGACTTCGTTGACGACTTCACTCGGACGCGCGTCCTTGCGGTCGATCTTGTTGATCGCGACCATCGCCTTGAGGTCCAGTTCGAGTGCTTTGCGCAGCACGAAACGGGTCTGCGGCATGACGCCCTCGGCCGCGTCGACCAGCAGCAGCACGCCCTGGACCATCTGTAGCACGCGCTCGACCTCGCCGCCGAAATCGGCGTGGCCGGGGGTGTCGACGATGTTGAACTTGATGTCGCCGTGCTTAACCGCGGTGTTCTTCGCCAGAATCGTGATGCCGCGCTCGCGTTCGAGCGGGTTCGAATCCATGACGCGGGTCGTCAGGGCTTGGCCTTCGCGAAAGACGCCGCTCTGTTTGAGCATTGCATCGACCAGGGTGGTCTTGCCATGGTCGACGTGTGCGATGATGGCGATATTGCGGATGTCGGGGCGCGTTTTCACACATATAAGTGTATCACGCATGGGAACCCCGCCCTTCGACAGGCTCAGGGTGACATGACCCTTCGACAAGATCAGGGTGACATGACCCTTCGACAAGATCAGGGTGACATGGCGGTTAGGAACCGAAGCGGCGTTGCCTGGTCGAGAAGTCGGCGAGCGCCGCGCGGAAGTGGGCGGCGTCGAAGTCGGGCCAGTAGGTTGCGGTTGACCAGAGTTCCGTGTAGGCGATCTGGTACAGCAAGAAATTCGAGAGACGCAACTCGCCGCCGGTGCGGATCAGAAGATCGGGATCGGGCAGGCCGGCCGTGTACAGGTAGTTCGAGAGGGCGTCGTCGTCGACCGCGTCGAGCGTGAGCCGCCCGTCGCGCACGTCGAGGGCGAGCGCCCGGATCGCGTCGCAGAGTTCGCGCCGGGCGCCGTAGTTGAGGGCCAGGTTCAGGAGCAGGCCCGTGCCGCCGGCCGTCGCCTGGGTGAGGGTTTCGACCGCCGCACGGGTCGTGGCGGGCAAGCCTTCGATGTGACCGATCGCCCGGACGCGCACGTTTTCGTCGCGTAGCGTCGCGGCTTCACGCAGGGCGAAGGAGCGGACCAGCTCCATCAGCGGCCCGACTTCGGTTGCTTCGCGGCGCCAGTTCTCCTCGGAGAACGCGTACACGGTCAGGATCTCGACCCCGGCCCGCGCGGCGGCCCGGGCGACGGCGCGCAGGGTCGCCGCACCCGCCCGATGCCCCTCGAGAGCGGGTAAGTGGCGCTCGCGCGCCCAGCGGCGGTTCCCGTCCATGATGATCGCCACGTGGCGCGGCCCCGGCGGCTGACCCGGCTGAGCTGGTTGCGCGAAAGAGCGTTCCAGCATCACGACGTCGCCAGCCGGAGATTCGGCGCCGATTGGCTACGCTCGGGTTCGCTTGCGTTCACGGCCCGGACCACGGCTTCGAGTTCGTCGATGTATTCGAGGAACCGGGTCTTACCCGACTCCGTGATGCGCACCCGGGTCGTCGGGCGGCCGTTGCCGCGCAGGCGTTCCAAGGTCACGATGCCGGTTTCCGCCAGTGCGTGCAGGTGCCGGTTGAGGTTGCCGTCGGTCAGCGCGCAGGCATCCTGCAGGGCCTTGAAGCTCATGCCCTCCGGATTGGCGATCAGGCAGGTACAGACGGCCAGTCGGCCGCGCTCGTGAAAGAGCCGCTCGAGCCCTTCGTATGCGAATGGGGCGGCCGGTTTCATGCGGAAGTCCTTTCGGTTGGGGAAGCTGGCGCCGGATCGGCGCGGACGATCGCGCCGATGGCGATCTGGCCGAGACCGAAGGCGGCGGGCATAACCCACCACGTCAGCGGCGCGATGCCGGGGAGCAGCAAGAGGGCGGCGGCGGCGGCACCGAACGCGGCGGCAACCAAGACGACCTTGGGCGGCACCATCCGCCGCGAGGCGAAAAGCCCGAGCGCGTACGTGGCGCACCACATGCCGGGCAAGAGGTCGTCGAGGCCGCGCTCGACGAGCGCCAGGGTCACGACCCCGCCCGCGGCAATCGCGGGCAGAATGCTCATGCCGACGGTGCGGAACTGGACGCCGGCCTGAACGCCCGGGTTGCGCGCCCGCCAGGCGACGATCGCGCCGTAGTTGATCGCGAGCGCCAGGCCGAGGCACGTGAGCCAGATGGCGATGAAGGTTCCGCGGGCCGCGGGCGACGCCGGTTGGGGTACCGTCGCAGCTTGGACGGCGCCCGCCAGTAGCGCGACAACGCCGCTGGCGATCGCGGCGTTGCCCGACACGCCGTCGAAGCGCTGCACGTTGGCAAGCCGCCCGCGAACCTCGGCGAGGTCCGCCATGGCCTGACGAATCTCCATGGCGAGTCCACTTTGCGATGCAAAGTTAAAGTTCCTGCCGGATGACTTCAAAACGCCTTCGCCGTGTCGATCAGAATCGTGACCGGCCCGTCGTTGACCGATGCGACGGCCATCGAGGCGCCGAATTCGCCGGTCGCGACTTGCGGCCCCAGGTCGCGTACGGCGCGCACGAAGCGCTCGTACAGGGCTTGCCCGCGATCGGGCGCAGCCGCGGCCATGAACGAAGGCCTCCGGCCTTTCCGGACGTCACCGAGCAGCGTGAATTGCGAGACGACCAGCACGGCGCCCGCCGTGTCGGCTAGGGAGCGATTCATCGCGCCGGCGCCATCGGCGAAAATACGCAGCTCGGTGATCTTGCGGGCAAGTACGATGGCATCGTTCTCTTCATCGGTCCGGGCGACGCCCAGCAGTACCAACAGTCCGTGGTCGATCGCGCCGACGGTGACGCCGGCGACCGTGACCGCGGCGGAGGTGACGCGGGTGACGACCGCGCGCACGTCAGCCGCGGGTGCCGCGCAGGCGCGCGATGCCGCCGTACGCGAGCGCTCCGAGCAGTCCGCCGACGGCGCCGCAGCCGATGTCGAAGATATTGGAAAGCAAGCTCTCGTGGGAGCCCGTGATCCGCTGCGCGATCTCGATAGCGGTGCTGAACGAACCGACCAGCAGGACTCCGGCGAGCAGCCGCTGGCGCGGTTCGAAAGCGGGTGCCGCGAAGAAGCCGACGATCGCGAACGCCACGATGCTGTAGAGCTTGCGCAGGATGCGGAACGACGTGAGGTCTCCCTGAAGGCGGGCCGGCGCGTGCGCGCGGAGTTGCCCGAGTTGTTCGCTCGTGTGCAGTTCCCACGCGCCCGGTGCGTAGACGCTGCGATCGATGGAAATCGAAAAGAAGACCACGGCCGCCGCGGCGGCGAGCAAACTGAAGAGGGTTACGAAGTTCGCCCGCGAGTTCAATGCCAGGGTCTCCAACGCTCCAGCTTTTCGACCAGTTCGCCCGCGACCCACTCACTGCCGAAGAGCGTCAAATGATGGTTCGCGTTGTAGAAGAGGCTGTGGCGATCCGGCATGGCCTCCTGCTGCTGCATCTCGTCGAGCAGCAACAAACTTTCGATGTGGATGCTGTTGTAGAAAGATTCGGCGCGCGCCGCATTCTCGCGGTGACCGGCGAAATCGTCTTCGGCGCGGCCGACGCCGGCCTTGACGAACTCGAGCGGTGAGACTTCGTAGCCCTGCGGCGTATACACGATCAGCAATTTCGTGTGCGCGGCGTCGAGGCGGGTCTGTATTTGGGTCAGCCGGTTGACGTCGGATAACGTATAGGAGTTGACCATCAGGACGATCAGCTGCACTTGCCCGTCGCCGAGATAGCCGTCGATCAAGCTTTTCGCGGCGCCGAGGTCGAGCGCGTCGATGCGAAACGGGATCACGTGGACCGGCTTCTTCAAACCGATGGTGCCGTCGCCGCGTGTGAGGCCGTCCTCGAGTTGGCCGGGAATCGATTCGGGCCACAACACGTTGTAAAACGCATACGAGTTCCCGACGAGGGCGATGTTGTAGGCGCCCGGCTCGAAACGCAGGTTGCTGCCGTCGGGCAGAACGGTTTCGCGACCGTCGACGCCGGCGATGCGGCGCACCCGGCGGTTCCCGGCATCGGCTATCAGAATCGAACCGTCCGGCGCGACCGCGAGTCCGAGGGGCGTGTTGACCAGCGCGCGCTCCGGCGGTCCGTCGGCATAGCCGCCCGCGACGTCGCTGCCCTCGCGAATCCCGCCCGCGATCGCTCGCGTCATGCGGTCGGTGATGAACGGCGGCGACGGCAGGCGCACGAAGCGCACCGCGTTGGTCGAGACGTCGGTCACGACGACCGTGTTTTCGTTGAGGATCGCGATCCCGTCCGCGTAACCGACCGTCAGGTCTGAACTCTCCGGTTCGCGTGAGTCGTCGTAGCGCGCGCTCTGGTGCTTGCCGCGATAGACCACGTGAATCGTTTCGCTATCGGTATAGGCCAGGATTACGCGGTTGCCGGAGCCGCGCGCGGCGACCGCGGTCACCGTCTTGCCCTCGCTGGGCAGATCGAGCGTCGTCACCTTTCCCGACGACGTGATGCGCCGAATGCCGACCCCGTAGTCGGCGGCGTAGAGCGTCCCGTCGTCGTCGATTGCCAAGCCTTTGAGGTTTTCGAACTCGGCGCTCTTGCCTGGACCGTCGCTCGCGCCGGCGTGCGTGGAGCCGGCGAAGGTCGTCACGAAGCCGCCCGCGATGCGGCGGATACAGTGGTTCGCGGCGTCGGCCACGTAGACGGAACCGTCGCGCGCCGCGACCAGCGCCACCGGGCGATCGAATTGCGCGGTTGTCACCGCGCCATCGAGGTACCCGCCCTGCCGCGAATCCTCGCTCGCGCCCGTGCTCGCGCTGCTGCCCGCGACGGTCTCGACCCGGCCGTCCGCGATCCGGCGGATGTTCTGCGCGGCGCTATCGGCCACGTAGATGCTGCCGTCGGGCCCGGCCGCGACGCCGGCCGGCACGTAAAACGACGCTTGAAGCGCGGCGCCGTCGGTCAAGCCCAACCGGCCGTCGCCCGCGAGCGTCGTCGTGACCGGGTCGCCGGCCGCCCAGACGGCGCCAACCGAGGCCAACATCCAGAGCACACAAAGAGGCGTCAGCGTCCGTAGACGCCCGATCCGGGTTCGACTTCGCACGAATGGCCGCCATTCGGGGCACGCGGAAGCCTCCCTCGGAGGCGGGCGTTTCTGGTTTTAGTGGCTGCTCGACTCCCAGAGTTTCAGGCATAGCAACGTGTCGGTTTTCTCGGTCGCGACGCCGTCGATCATGTCTTCGCTGACCGGAAAATGCACCGTGAAAGGCCACCCGCCCCATGGAACGGGGTACGGAATCGGCACGTGCACGTAATGGGCCAGGCCCGTCGGCGTGCGGAGTTTGAGCGCCACGACCAGCGGCGTTGCTGGATCGAGCGTCGGGTCGAGATAGAGCGAGGCGTAATACGCGCTCTGGTCGTACTCGACCGAAACATTTGTCGTTAGCGGCGTCGTGATCGGCTGATTGCAGGCGAGGCCTTTTCCGAAGATCGCAAACGTCGGTTTGACGTAGAGAAACGACATCGGCGCCGAACCGTCCATGATAACGACGGGGGCCGGCGGGCCCGGCGGCGCGTCGGCGAGCGTTTCCGTGATGGTGCGGTTGAGGTCGCTGAGCACGTCGATGAAATCCGACATCGAGCACTTGTACTTCGGAACGTCGAGGGTCAGGAGATACGTGTTGCGCGGAACGTCGAATTCGACGACGGTCTGCGAATCGTAGCCCCGCCGGAATTTCACGACCTTGTCAATCTCGTCCCCACCTTGCTGGTACGCCATCTGCACGTGCATCGCGATCGTCGCGTCTGAGTCGGCCCGCGCGACGGCGGTGCACAGCCCGATGTGAAGGAAGATATGCTCGAGCGCCATGGCCGGGCGGATTCTCGTTCGCCCGCGGACGCCCATGCCGGCCGCGACAGAAGTAGTGACGCTTCCACCGGACGCCGAAAGAACCGTTTAGAGGCGATGCGAATGAACTTCCTATTGCGGGCACGGTTAACGGGAACGTGTGTGGTGCGAGCGACTTTGCTAGTCGCATGCTTGCTAAGCGTGGCTGTTCCCGTGCGCGCGCAGCGGGTCGTGCCGGCCTTCGCGCAGCCGTTCGCACAACGGGTCGCGAGCCCGGAGGTCGTGAAATACGCGACGCGCTGGGGCTTCGAAGTGCATCCGAATTCGTGGGATCCCGTTTCGCTCGACGGCGTGGCGAAAACCGGGGCGACCTTCGTGCGCATGGACTTGGCCCGCGACTGGGTCATCCAACCGGACGGCACGTTCGACTGGTCGATCTACGATGCGTTCGTGACGGCCGCGCACGCCAACGGCCTCGGCATCCTGTTCATTGGGCCGTACCTGTACGCCGGGTTTTCGTCGCCGAGCCAATACGTCGCGTTTTTGACCGCCGCGGCGACGCGCTATGCCGGCCGCAACATCATGTACGAATTGGGACCAAACGAACCCGACGCTCCGCAAAACGGCATTTGGTTGACGCCCGCGCAGTACGCGGCGCTAGCGATCCCGGCGGCGGACGCGATCAAGCGCATCGATCCGACGGCCCTCACGATTTCGGCCGGCCCGGTCACGTTCGACTTTCCGTGGGACAGCGCGCTGGCCGCCGCGGGCGTGCAGAAGCACGTCGACGCGATCGGGACGCACCTCTACTACACGACGCCGGCGGCGCTCCGCGCCGATCTCGTCGAGCTCTCCGCGATCTTCGGCGGCACGCGGCCCGTGTACGTCACGGAATTCGGCGCGACGTCGGGCTCGCTTTCGGTGCAGATGATGCAGGCGGCGCAAGGCCACGTGCCGCTCTACAACGTCTACGAATATCAGGATGAGACCAGCGGCGACGGGTTCGGCATGTTGACGTTCACGGGAACGCCGCGGCCCGTGCTCGCGCAAGTCGAAGCGATCATGCGGGAACCGTCGCGCTGCATCGCGTCGTATCGCGAGCGGGGTCCGTCCGACCGCTGTCCGCGCATCTTCCCGACTCGATAGACGCTCACGGCTCGGCGGCCGCGGCAACGTCCGCCGCCACGTCTTCAGAGTAGGCCGCGCCTTCGCGGGCGAGTGCCGCGCGCTCCGCTTCGGGGAGCCGAGCGCGAATGGATGCGGTCAACAGATCGTACGCCTTCTGTTCGGTCGGTTCGCGCGCATAGCGCTCGCGCGCGTACCAGGCGTCGACGTAGCCCAGCAGCCGGGCCGCGCGCGCGGTGTCGCCGCGGAGCGCCGCGATCGTGGCGAGATGCTGAAGCGCCACGGTGACGAGCGAATGGATTTGTCCGGAGCGGGCGGCGGCGAGCGCGTCGCGCGCGAGCGCACCGGCCGCCCTGACCTCGCCGAGCACGAGGCGATAGCCCGTCGCGTTGACCAAGGCGATCGCTTCGAGATTCGTGACGTGCAGCCGGCGCACGAGCGCGATCGCCGCGTCGGCGAGGTCGACCGCCTGCCGCGTATCGCCGGCGGCGAAGGCGAGTTCGGCCAGATTCAGTTGCGCGCCGGCGGCGCGTTGCTCGTCGCCCGCGCTGCGATAGAGCCGCAGCGCGTCGTTGCACAGCACGCGGGCTTCGTCGCCCCGTCCCAAATCGGTCAGGATGTTTCCCTTCGTTTCGAGCGCGGCGGCGTATGGCCACTTCGTCGCAACGGTCAACCGGTTCCAAAGCGAGAGACACCGATCGATCGACTCGAGTGCGGCGGCCGGCTCCCCCATCTGCATCAAGCCGAAGGCGCGGGCGTAAAAGCCGATGCCGAGTTCCAGCTGTCCGCCGCTCGCCTCGTAGAACGGGAGCGCGCGGTCGGCCGCGTCGACGCTTTCCTTGGCCACGCTCAGCTGGGCCAAGGAGAGGCAGAGCCGCGCGCCGATTTCCGGCCGCGAACCCGCGCCGGCCGCGAGCGCGGCGTGGCTCCACTCCCGCCCCTCGCTCCGCAACCCGGCAGCTGCCCAGAAGGGGCCGAGTGCTCCGGCGATGCGTCCGGCCAGCAGCGGGTCGCCCTCGCCGCCGAGGGCCCAGGCGAGGGCGGCGCGTGCGTTGTCGATCTCCGGTTGCACCTCCGCGAGCCACGGCCTCCGGGGCTCGGCCCAATGCCGTTCGTACTCCGCGCCGGCGAAACCGGCGACCCACTCGGCGTGTCGGCGCGCGACTGCTTCACCGGTCTCGGCGAGCTTTTCCAGCGCGTAGGCCCGCATCGTTTCGAGCAGGTAATAACGGTTCTCGGGGAGTTCCGTTTCCACGGGCATGACCAGCGATTTGTTAACGAGCGACGCGAGCAGATCCCAAGCGGCCCACATCTCGGCCGGCGCCTCCGCGCTCGCCGCGACCGCGCGAAACGCTTCGAAGCTGAAGCCGCCGGAAAAGACGCCGCAGCGGCGGAACGCCGCGCGCTCAGCCGGCGCCAGAAGGTCGTAGCTCCAGTCGAGCGCGGCGCCGAGTCCGGAATGGCGCGCGGGCCCCGACCGGTTGCCGGCGTTCATCACCCGGAAGCGCGCGTCGAGGCCCGCGATCAGCCCCCGCAGGGGCATCGCGTCCAGTCGCGCGGCCGCGAGTTCCAGGGCGAGCGGGATTCCGTCCAACCGTCTGCAGAGGGAGACGACGTCAACGGGGTCGAGGTGGCCGGCGGTGACCGCCGCGGCGCGATCGAGGAATAAATCGATCGCGGCTCCATGCGGGTCGCTCGCCGGCAAGGGCCGGACCGGGAAGCTGAATTCGCCGTCGATGTGGAGGCGTTCGCGGCTCGTCGCGATGATGGCGACCTGCGGAGCGCTCGTGAGGATCGCTTGGGCCAGATCCGCGCAGGCTTGCACGATCTGTTCGCAATTGTCGAAGAGCAGTAACGCGCGCTTCGGGCGCAGCGCGCCAAGGACGGCGTCGAGCGTCGGCTGATCGACCGCTTCGCGCAGCGCGAGCGCGCCCGCCAAAGCCGCTGCCGCGGCGCCGGTTTCGGTTACCGGCGCGAAATCGACGAAGTACACGCCGTCGGGAAAACGCTCGGCAACCGCGCGGGCGAGCTCGCTCGCGAGCCGCGTCTTTCCGACGCCGCCCGGCCCAACCAGGGTGATGAGCCGGTACCTTGCGAGCGAATCCTCCAGCTCCTGGAGTTCGCGCGCCCGCCCGAAGAGCCGGGTCAGGGCGACGGGCACGTTGTGCAAAGCTCCGCTCTCGGGAGGCGCTTGCGGCAGCGGGCGAGCCGGCCCGGTTTTCCGGCGGCGCCCGATCGCCGCGCGCTCGAAAGCCTCGCGCTGCTCGTCCGTTAGCTGGAGCGCCGTCGCGAGCTTTGCCACGGTGTCGCGGTACGGATGCTTGCGCTCGTCGCGTTCGAGGGAGCTGATGGTCACCGCGCTGATGGCGGCCGCCTCGGCGAGATCCTCTTGCGTAAATCCGCGGGCCAGCCGGAACTGCTTCAAGAGCTCCCGGAACGACGCGGGTCCGGCGCGTTCGGCCGGCATCAGCGCGCGTGGAACCCGCTCGACCGGCTCACGCACGTACTATACGAGCCGAACTGTATGAGTCGTTCTCGCGGCTGCCGTTCGCCCCGGCTAGGGTGATGGAAAGCTCTCCGCGTTTGCCCGGATGCCGGGCCGCGGGGTCGCGCTTGGAGAGATGCCATGCGATTGGAAGACCTGCGCCCGCGCGTGCGGCGCCACCCCGAAGTGAACGCGCTCGACGCCGGGTTTTCGCCCGGCGCGGCGCGCAGCGCCCCGGACTGCGGATCGGGCCGCGGAGTATACGAGCCCAACTGTATGAGTCGATATGTTGCGTTCGCCGCGGCGGCCCTAGGATGGTTACACGATCTCCTCCACCCCCCACAACCGAAAGGACCGAGACAATGAACCTCAAGCACCGCTTCATCCTCCCCGCCGTCGCGGCCATCTTCCTTGGAGCCACGGCGCTCGGGAGCGCGCACGCCGCCGACGCGGCCTCGATCAAAGTGAAAAATGACACGTCGAAGACCCTGACCGCGCTGTACGTCTCCCCGTCTTGGGCTTCGCGCTGGCGTTCCGCCGACCAGCATCTCCTCTACAACGTCCCGCCCGAATACGTCGCTTCAATCGAGTTCGCCGGCGGCAACGACTGCGACTTCGATCTCTACGCGCGCATGTCGGACGGCAGCTACGCCGAGCGCGACGACGTCAACCTCTGCGTGGGTGACGATAGCTTCACCTGGACCCTGACCGACTGAGCCGTCCGCCCCGACCACGCACTCGCCGCTTCACGAACGCACGAAAGGAATACGTTTCATGTTCAAGCTCCGCTCGATCCGCACCGCCCTGATCGCAGGCGCGCTCTCCCTCGCGACAGCCGCGGCCGCCGTTGCCGCCGACTATAATCGCGACTTCACCGCCCACAACTACCGGAACTCGACGGTCGTGGCGCTGTTCTTCAAGCCCGTCGACTACACGGACTGGACACCGATGACGGGCGACCGCATCGCACCGGACTCGTGGGAACAATTCACCGTCACGGGCTTCCCGGGAGAGTGCGAGTTCGACCTCGAGGCCAAGTTCGCCGACGGGAGCACGTCGACCGGCACGTTCGATCTTTGCGCCATCGAAAACATCAACGTCTGACCCTTCGACAGGCTCAGGGTGACGTAGGGTCAGGGCTTCCGCGCATCGGGTTCTCCCGGTGCGCTTTCATTTGTCGACGCGCACCGGATCTTTCGGGGTTTCGATGCTGATGCCGGGATCGCCGTACCGGTAGGTGATCGTGGAGAAGCCGTTATCACATTGCAGCGGCAGCGACGTCGCGTGCTCGTAGGTGCACGTGAGCGTATCGGAATCTTTGGCGCCGCGCGGATCCTTCATCACGAAGGTACCGACGGTCTTGCCGTTGCTCGCTCTATCCGGCCCGAGCGAGACTACCGTGACGTCGAACGTATCGCCCTCGAATCCCGTGACCAGGCGATCGGACCAGGTTTGCACCGTCCATCCCTTGCCCGCGCGCCCGTAGACTTGATTACCGACGATGATCGTATCGTCTCCGCCGCCCAGCGAGCTGGAAATCAGCTGATGGTAACGGTTCGGGGCGACGACCGTGAAGGTTAGCGTTCCGCCGAGCGGCGCGATCGAATTGGGTTTGACGGTGACCGTTTCGACGAACGAGTGCGTGCCCAGGAGCGCAGTCCTCATCTTCGTCTGCAAAATCGACGGCGCGGAGGCTTGCGGCGTGGAAGTCGGCGCGGCGGAAGCCGGCGCCGCAGAGGGTGGCGCTGCGGCTGCCGGCGCCGGAACGGCGAGCGCAGTAAGCGCGATAACGCTCAGACGCTGTGCGCGAATTATCATCATTACTCCCGAACGGAAGTTGTTATCCGTCGTTTTCGACTTCGGCGAGTGAAGCCCGCCTGACGGCCCGGCGCGAGAGGCAGCCGCGTGTTCGGCGCGAAGCGGGGTTCCATGAATAACTTCGGATTGCGATCGTTCGTGGTCGCGGCGTTACTCGCTTTGGTTGCCGCGCCGGCGCGGGCGCAGGTTCCGGCGCCGGAGTCGTACGCAGCTTTCCAGCGCGGCCTAGAGCGGGCCGTCGCCGCTGATTTCGCCGGCCGGCCGGGGGCCCACGTTCGCGACGCGGTCGCTTTCGACGCGATGCGGGCCCACCTGCTGTCGCTTTACCGCGGTATGACGGCGACCGGTTCGTTCGCCTTCGACGGCGATGTTTTCGACTGCGTGCCGGTGGCGCAGCAGCCCTCGGTTCGGCTCCTCGGTTTGCGCGCGATCGATACGCCACCGGACCGGCCACCCGCGGGGAGCCTGCTACGAGGTGTTCGCGTCGCGACGGTGGCTAGCGCCGAGCATGCCTGCGCCGACGGAACCATTCCGTTTCGCCGCATCACGCTCGAGGAACTGACGCGGTACGCGACGCTGCAAGACTTTTTCGATAAGGAACCGCACGCGGCCCAAGCCCATAAATATGCTTTTCAGTACGAGTCCGCCAACACGCGCGGAAGCTCGGGCGTGCTCGACCTGTGGGACCCGACGATCGATACGGCGGAAAGCGAAGTCTTTTCCCTCTCGCAGCACTGGACCGTAGGCACGGTCGGCACGGTGACGCAAACGGCCGAAGTCGGTTGGCAGAAGTTTCCACAGAAGTACGGCGCGACGAAGCACTCCGTCTTTTTTATTTACTACACGACCGATTCGTATAACGCCAACACGGGCTGCTACAACCTCGATTGCGCCGGCTTCGTACAGACCTCCAAATCGGTCATCATCGGCGGCTCGTTCCCAGCCTACAGCAAGCTCGGTCCGCCGCGGGTGGACTACGCCTTCACGACGGGGTATTTCGCCAAAACGCTCGGCGGGAACTGGTGGCTCGCGTTCAACGGCAATTGGATCGGCTACTACCCGGTCAAACTCTATGGGAGCGGCCGGCTCGCGCATTATTCGAACTTGAGCGAATTCGGCGGCGAGACGGTCGGCACGACCGATTGGCCGCCGATGGGCAGTGGAAAGTTCGGGATCACCCAAACCGCGCAGGCGGCGTATCAGGCGCAGATTGAGTATTACACACTGACCGGCGTCCTGCACAATGCGGCTCTGACGGCGGATAACCAGGCACCGAAATGTTACTCGACGACCAATGCCAAGCTGTATGCGGCGCCGGATCTGATTTCGTTCTACTTCGGCGGGCCGGGTGGTACGGGCTGCTGACGCGCCGAAGCGCTCGCGGCCGGCATCCCGGAGTTACGATCTACGAGCCGGGAATCGCGGTGATGTAGCCGGACGTCGTGCTTGCGTCGATCGTGATGCCGATGACCGTGCGTTGAAAGACCGAGTTCGCGCTTAGGCCGGAGCCGATCAGGATCGGTGTGCCGGCGAGCCAGTTGCGGATGGGGAGAAAGAAGCCGGTGGGGTTGCTGCCGGTGCTCTTCGCGAGAAAATCACCGATCACGTTGTAGTTTCCCGCACCGCCGGCCCCGGTGATGCCCTCGAAATGAGTGACGAAGGCGCCGGGATAGTCGAACTTCACGAGCGTACCGCTGGTGAGACCGCGCACGTAAGCGTGGGTTGTAAGCGAGTCGGTATACCCGCCGGCGACGGCCACTTCCGCGCCGTCGATCCATATACCGTACGCGGTCGTGCTGAGTGCGCGCGCGATATCGATCTTCGTATAGCTGTTCGTGGCCGAATCGTAGAGGAACGCGTGGCCGGTCGCCGGGTAGACGCCGGGCCCCGGGCCTGAGCCCTTGACGCTGTCGCAATTGCCGACGGCCTTGAACGAATTGGCGCCGTAGTTACTGTGAGCGATCGTTTGATTGCACTTTCCGGGGGCGCAGAAGGTCGCCGGCGGGTCCATCGTCGTGAACGCGTTCGTGCCCGAATCGTAGACGAATCCGTGATTGTTCCCCGCGCCCGCGAGTTGATAGCTGCCGACGACGCGATACCCCGCCGCCGTGATCGCCGGCCCGTAGAGGGCCGTCGAGGAGGTTCCTGGCATTTGCAGCGACGTCCAGACGGCGGTCGCCGTGTCGTACAATGCCCCGATCGTCGTGCCGTTTGCTAACACGACCGTGTCGGTCACCATGGTTCCGACGATCCCGGTTGGGGCCGACCGCGTCACGCCTGGGAATACGCTGGCCGGTGCGATCAGCGGCTGGAGCTGCCCGCCTGGCGGTAGGTTCTCGGCCGGCGCTAAGCTGACGTTGCCGCTCGAACACGACGTCAGCGCGAATGCCGAGGCTCCGAGCGCGATGAACGCCACGGTGCGATTGTAAAGGAGCAAAATGAGCACCTTTCTTAGCGCTCGCTCGAACTTACAGCGCTCGGCTGATCGGCGACCGTCTATCACAACAATTACCCATTGTCACCGGACGGTAAACTTGGCGCGATCGAGGCCGCATCGAGGCGATGCGTCCGGGGCTGTCTGGAAACTTCAGCACGAGCTCGCGTGCGCGAATGACGTAGGCCGGCGCCGGCGCTTCCCAAGCCGTTTTTGGTTCGGACGATTAGCGAATGCCGCTCAGGCTGGCCCGTCCTGCAGGCTGGTAGGCCGATTCAATCGCTTGAGGACGAGATAGAAGACGAGACCGGCGCACATCCAGACCGCACCCGCGATTTTCGCGATCGTGTCCGCGTTCCAGAGTACGTACGCGATGATGGCGAAGCCGATCGCCGGCGTTACGAGATGTCGCAGCCAGTCGCGGCTGCCTTCCCGGTAGATGAAGTACGCGACCACGGAGATCTGCAGGGACAAGAATCCGAGCAGCGCGCCGAAGCTGACCATCGAGAACACCAACTCCAAATGCTCGACCAGCAGAAGGCTGGTCGCCATCGTGATTGCCGCGATAACGAGGATCGCGCGCGCCGGGACCTTGCGCCGCGGATCGACGTGCGCTAGAACCCGCGGTAACTCGCCGTCCCGGGCCATGCCGAACAGCAAGCGCGCCGTCGCCGCCTGCCCCGTCACGCCGCCGGCGAGGCTTGCGAGAAACTGGCCGGGTACGGCCAGCAGAAACTTCAGGACCGGCCCGCCGACGACCGCCGCGATGTTGTAAAATGCCGCGTCGGTCGCATCGCCTGCCGGCAGGCTCGTGCGGTCCAGGACGAAGAGCGACGCCACCCAGGTTTGCGCGATGAACAGCAGGGCCCCAATGCAGAGCGCGAGCATCGTCGCTCGCCCGATCGTTTTTGCTCCACCGCGCGACTCTTCCGATAGCGTTGAGATCGCATCGAAACCCAGGAAGCTGAGTACGGCAATCGACAGTGCGCCGAACACGAGCCCGGGTGTGACTTCCGCCGGGTTATAGAACGGCTGGAACGAGACTCGCGCGCCCGCGACGTGATGTGCGAGCGCGGTCCCAGCCGCGGCGACGAAGAGCAGCAGCACCACGACTTGGAAGCCGAGGAGAAGAAAGCTCGTGCGGGCCGTGCTCTCGATGCCGAGGAAATTGACCACGGTCGCCGCGACCACCATCACCACGATCACGGCCGCTTTCGGGACTGCCGTGAAGACGGCTACAAACGCGACCGCGGCAACGACGTAGTTGGCCGTCGGTATGAGAATGTAGTCGAGCAGGATCGCCCAGCCCGCGAAGAATCCTGCCGCCGGTCCCAGGGCGCGCGACGCATACGCGTACACGGATCCGGCGAACGGAAAAGCCTTTGACATCGTCATGTAGCTGAGCGCGATAAAGATCATCGCGACAAGGCCAACCACATAGACGAGCGGCACCATGCCGTGGCTCGCGTTGAAAACGACGCCGAAGACGGACACCGGCGCGATCGGCACGATGAAGACCAGTCCATAGGCCAGCAGATCGAGTAGGCTGAGCGAGCGCTTCAGTTCCTGCTTGTAGCCGAGAACGGGAACTTTGGAACTTACATCGATCACGCGCTCACTCGCTGCTGCGATCGTCCGCGCGGCTTGCCATTACTCAACAACGGTGCGATGCAGCCGGGTTCCACATGCCGCGGCGTGTTCGCGTCGCGGTGGCGCTATTCCGGCCGACCGCTTTCGCCCCAAGTCGCACGCGGATGCCGTTTCGGTGGCCTTATGATTCAGGCGTCGTCGAGGGCGCGGCATCCTCGGTAACGGCGCGTGCCGTCTTGCGAATCGTGAACACCGCGAAGGCGCCGAGCAATAACGCGATAACGCCGAAGACAGCCGTCGTCAGCCACGGAAGCCGATCCGTCACCGGACGCTGGTCGCGGAACCCGGCATTGAGAGCAAACGGGCCGACCGCCGCAACGCGGTCGGCTTGCCAGCGGCGCGCCGCGAGGACCGAGCCGAGGTCGTAGCGCGCGACGGCGGCGGCCGGTCCGCCCGAGAGCAGCCGGTACGTGCGACCGGGTTCCGCGGCGAACACCAGCGCGTGCGGGCGGCGCAGGAGCGTCGGCACGAGCCCCGGCACCGGCGCGTCGCTCCCATTATCGATGGTCACCTGCACGGCGCGCGCCGGCACTTCCTCGAACGTCTCCGTGTTCGTTACGTCGACCGCGCGATTACCCAACATCTGCGTCGCTGCGAGGTCTTCGAAATCCGTGCCGTTCGCGCTCCAACGAACCGATACGTCGCGCGCGAACGCTTCGCCGGAGGCGCCGGTCAGACGCACACCGGTTACCGGCACGCGCCCACCGCCGAACCGGAACGTCCAGGTTTGGCTGCTGCCCGCGCTCGTTTCGGCGCGCGCCGCGCGGACGGGGACGAGCGGATCGCGATCCGGCGTCGAACTCGCGAAGACGCCCGTGATATCGAAGGCGGCGCGGGTGTCGTAGACGCGCAGCCGCAGCCAGCGCGCATGGGTCGGGTCGAATGCGATCTGCTGGTTGCCCTCGCTCGCTTGCGGATCGGTCGCGCGTCCGGTTACACGATAGACGATCGCATCGGTCCGCATCGTGCGCCAGACGCTGCGGTCGTCGCTCGCTTCGACGCCGACGCGCTCGAAATAAGTGGGCTGCGCCGCCACGATGCGAACCGCATCGTGCGCGCCGCCACCGGGACCGAAGTCGACGACGACCTGCGTGTATCGCCCGGCAACGTAGCCCGAGTCGCTGAGCGGGAGGGCCCGTTCGTCGGAGGCGATCTTGTTATCCGGATCGATCGCGTAAGGCACGGCCGAATCGCTATCGTCGACGATGCGTAACGTGGCGTAATTTCCAGTGTCGCCCGCATCGACGCGCTCATCCAGAGGCACGCGCACGAAACCACTGCCCCTTCCCGGAACTTGGATCGGCGCGAACCGTTGCCAACCGCTCCAAGCGGAACCGAGTTCTTGGCCCGCGGCGCCCGTGCCGGCAAGCAGCAGCGCGATGGCTGCGGCGCCGATAATCGCGGGTCGCGTCATCCTACTCCTCCTCGGCGTGCGCGACCCGTGCGACGGCTCGCTGGTAGATCAGGGCCATCACGACCAGCGCGAGCCCGAGTCCCAAGAACGAGAAGAACCGCACGACGGCGTCGACTCCTGAGAGGTCGATCGAAAACACTTTCGCGACCGTGATGAAAAATAGGACGACGCCCATCACGCGCAGCAGACCGCTCCGCTGGCGAATACCGAAGCCGATCAGGGCCGCGGCGTAGAGCGTCATCGTCAGGGTCACGGCGAATCCGGCAAACGCGCTATGGACCGTTACATCGTACGCTTGACGCGCGAGCGTCGTCACCGCGGTAGCATGAAAGGCGATTGTTAGAAGCCTGAGCCAAATTTGCTTGGGCGTGCGCGACGCCCGCTCGGCGAACACGGCCGCTCCGAGCGCGCACGCGAAGAGCGCGAACGTCGCGAAGTTCGCATCGAGGAACGGCCTCTCGTACTCCGGCCAGAAGGTCAGGAGATCGGCTGCCATCAAGCTCGCGGCAATGAGGCCGCAGGCCGCGAACGCGAGCCCGGAACCGGCGCGGATCCGGTCGTCATTGCGGCGTGCCGCGAGCGCCGCGAGCACGGCACCTTCGACGCCGAGCGATCCGCCGGTGGACGGTGCGAGCAGGCTCTGCGCGAGTAGCGCGGTGCCGCCGAGGCCCCACCAGCCGGAAATCTCGCGAAGCGACGCGGGTATCGCTCGCACCTCCGCCGCTCCGAGCAGAATGACCGCGAAAGCCACGCGCGCGGCCAAGTAGGGCACGAGCTGACCTTCCGGACGCTGATCGAGCATTGCGGCAAACGCGCCGATTTCGAGCGCGAAGACGACGTGGCGCGCGAGGTCGAGCGTGCCGTGCCGCGACCCGTACAGCACGGCCCCCGCGAGTTCCACGAAGAAGACCGCCGTCGCGCCGAGCGCGTCGAGCGAGGTCCAATCCTGGGAGAGCGCCGAGCCGTACGCCCACGCGGGCGAATACAGCATCAGCAGCCCGAAAGTCGCGAATTCCAGATAACGGAAGTTTCGCGCGAGCGCGAGCGCGAGCGCGAAGGCCGTCAGCACTGCCAAATACGCGCAGAGCCCGAGCGGGTGCGCCTGCGAATCAGCGACGAGCAACGGCACGATCGCGCCGCCCGCAAGCCCGGCGAAGGCGAGCCGTTCGCTGTGGTGGACGTAGGCAAGCGCGCCGACGAAGGCCGTGGTCGCGACCATGAGCGCGAAGAGCGGCGGCGTCGACACCAAATGTTCGGCGTGCGCGCTCCACAGCGAAAGGTACTCGAGCGCGGCGCCGAGCGCGAGCAACCCGTCCGCGATCCAGGTGCGCCGCGCACCGCGCGCGCCGAACGCGAGCAGCCCGAATCCGATAACGACGCCAATGATCGCCCGCGCCGCCGGGCCGATCGCGCCGAGCGTCGCGGGCAGAATGATCGCGCCGCCGATCAGCAACACGAATAGTCCCAAACCGTACATCGTGTAGATCAGCAACTGCTCGGTGCCGGGCGATTTCTTCGCCGGCGTGGCGGGCGTGAGGGAACTACTCGCTGTAGACGTAGCGCCCGTCCGTGCCGCAGCCGCCGTCTGCGCGACCCCCGCGGGCATGGGAGTCGTGGTCACCGGCATGCCCTGGTCGGGAAATTTCAGACCGTAGCGCGCGCCCCACTGTGCGAGCACTTCGAGCGTCGCGCGCATCCGCGCGAGCTCAGCTTCGAGGGCGGCTAGGCGTTCGCCGGTTTCGTCGATCCCCTCACCCATGGGCGGGCATCAACGGCGACGTAGCGGCGTCGAAAGCGTCGGCATGCGCCTCGCCTTCAACGCGAACCCCGGGACGCCTATCCCGCGACGAGCGCCGGCTCGCCGGCAACGGCGTGCGTCGGGGCGCAACCGGGCCACGGATGATGGCCGAAAATGTCCGCACGGCGTCCGCATCCAACCTGGTTTTTTCCCATATTACGCTGCAGTATGAGAGCATCTCGTTGTCCAGTGGAGAAGTCATATGGCCGGATTAGACCGGAGTAACGCGCTCGAGGGCGCGGCGCTCCTCGTTATCGACGTTCAAGACTCGTTCGTTCAGCGTCCGTACTGGCCGCAGCGAAACAATGCCGACTTCGAGCGCAACGTCGCTCGGCTCATCGATGCGTTTCGGGCCGGCGGACGGCCGGTTATTTTCGTCCTTCACAGTCAGCCGGATGGACCATTCGCGAAGGACGGACCGCATTACAAGCTGATGGATTTCATCGAGCGCCGGCCCGCCGAGCCGCTCGTGCACAAAACGACGCGAAACTGCTTTACGTCGACCGATTTGCTCCCGATCCTATTGCGCAGCGGCGTGCAGCGCATCGTCATCGCGGGGATCCAGACCGAGCAGTGCTGTGAGACGACGGCCCGCGTCGGTGCTGATCTCGGGTTCGCGATCGACTTCGTCACCGAAGCGACCCTTACGTTCCCGATTCCAAAGAGCGACGCGCCGGGCGCCGAGGTTCTGTCCACCGCCGAAATCGTGGAACGTACTGAGTACGTGCTGCGCGGGCGATTCGCCCGGATCGTCACCGTCGCGGAGCTTGAGACTGAATTTCCGGTGTCCGTGGCCGGATGAGCCGCGTCTTCTTCCTCGTCGTCGAGGAACTCGAAGTGCTCGATTTGGCCGGCCCGCTCCAGGCATTCCATGAGGCCGCCTCAGCCGGTGCGGACTACGAGATCTGCTTCGTCGGTGAGGCGGCCGCCGTTCGTTCGGCGCAAGAGATCACGTTCGCGTCGGTCAGGCCGCTTCCCGACGATGTGAGCGAACGTGACGTGGTCGTCGTGCCGGGGAGCGCAAAGTTTCGCGATGCGCGCTGGCTCAAGCGACATCGGCCGCTCGTTTCGTGGATTCGACATGCTGACGACGTGGGTGCGACAATGGCGTCCGTTTGCGTCGGCGCCTTCTTGCTCGCGGCTGCCGGCGTGCTCGATGGCAAGAAGTGCACGACGCACTGGAAATACGTCGACCAGCTCGCGCAGCGCTATCCGAACGCACGCGTGATCGCGGATCGACTCTACGTGTTCGACGGACGCACCGCAACGAGCGCCGGCATCGCGTCGGGGATCGATCTCGCCCTCGCGATGATCGAGCGTCGCCAGAACGCGCGCGTCGCCGCGTTCGTGGCGCGGGAGATGGTCGTCACCGCGCGACGGCCGGGACGTCACGAACAGCTCAGCGCATTTTTCGAGAATCGCGAACACACCATTCACGAAGTCCACCTCGTCCAAGACCGCCTCCTCGAGGATCTCGCCGTGTCGTATACGTTGGAGGATCTCGCCGAGCACGCGGCCGTCTCGGTGCGAACGCTCACCCGGCAATTCCGAGCCGCTACGGGCACGACGATCAACGGGTATCTGACGGCGCTTCGTCTCGGCCGAGCGAAGGAACTGTTGCAGGCGGGGACGCTGACGATCGATGCCGTCGCGGAGAGCTGCGGGTTCGCCGACGGACGACATCTTCGCCGTCTCTGGAAAAACGCATTCGGCGAACCGCCGTCCCGCTATCGAACCACGCGACCAGAGGCGACCGAGTGAGTCGGCGGTGGCGGCGCCTGGGCGCAGATCCCCGCGACGTCGGACGCGATCGTCGCGTGGAGTTCGTCGCCCTGGAGCGCGGCCAGCCCGCGCAAGTCCGGCGTCGCCACGGCGATCTTGGCCGCGACCAAGAGGCCGATCAGATAAGCTCCTCGCGGCGGAAGCCCCGTCGGGCTGGCGCCCGTGTCGAGAAATTGCGCGCCTGCGTCCTTTGGTTTGTCGAGTACGGGCGCGATCGCACACGCCATCTTCATAACATCGGCGGGTGGTAACGCCGCGAGCGTTTTCTCGTGAAGCACCTCCGACTCCGTCGAGTCGGGATTGAGCTGGAATGACACGTAGGTCGCGAGACCTTCCGCCCAAAGCGATTCCCAAAACTCGCCGGTCGGATGAGCGCCGACGGCTGCCTGAACTTGCGCGTGGTAAACGTGGAACAGTTCGTGGCTCACGAGTACGCCGAGGTTGACGTCCTTCTCATCGTACTTCACGATGCCGTCAAGTCCGAAGCGCAGGACACCGTCGCTCGACTGCCCGTCAAAGATGAAGAGCGAGGGCATGAAATAGATGGCACCTTTCTGCTCGAAGTCCGGAAACGCGCCACGAAAGCGCCGCATGAAGACGGGAAGATTTCGGCGCAGATCGTCCTCGTATGCGCGAATCTGCGGCATCATCGCGGCGGCGTCGCGCAAGAACCACGCGATGTGGACGTCGTCGAGCGGGATCTGACCGTAGTCATCGTACGCGGGCTCGTTTGGAATGAAGACGATCTGCTTCATGAGGCGCACGCGCTCGTCAAGCGGTTTGCCGAGACCGAGGCGCCACGCCTTTTCGAACGCCGGCATCACGTTCACGACCTTGATATCGGCAGCGCGACCGCATGACGAGGCGAGCCCGAGACCGAGAGCGAGCGACACACCCAACGAGAACAAGAAGCGGAAAGCAAATTTCGAGTGGACACGGCTCACGGCGGGCGGATTAGAGGAGAGTTTCAATGACGCACCTCAACGGGGTCGCTGAGATCCTCGACCCACGACCATCGGGAACTGGGTAGTGCCCGGCTTCGAGCCGTTTTGCAAAGAACGACAATGAGCTCGAGTAGCGCGCGCTCCGCGGCCGTCTCGAGGGTCGCCTGGTTCTCTTCCTCGGTCGCGATGGGGGGTTCGCCTCGCGCTCGAGCTCGCCGTACGCCTGCGTGTCGATCGTCTTGCTAATGGTCATTCTCTCCGCTAAAGCGTTCTTGCCATGCTGCCGACGACCGGAGGATGATTCGATCAACGGTCGCCTTCCGAAGCTGGCTTTCCAGGAAGAGCCCAACGTCTAAGCCTCGGCAGGGGGATTAGGCATGGCTCCGTTGTTCCGTTCGTTCTTTTTCGCTCTGCTCACCTGCAGCTTGTTTTGCCAACAGGTGGGAGCGCAGATGCCAGCGACAAGCGCAAGTCCTGCCCCTTCGACTGGTTCCGTGACCTTGGTGCCACGCGGAACGCTCATCGTGGTGCAGACGACGCGAGGCACGAACTCGTACGGTGCGGAGACGGGTTCCAAGCTAACCTACATCGTCACGCAAGATGTGATCGTCGCCGGACACATCATAGCAAAGGCAGGCGACGTGGCAGAGGGTGCTATCCAGAATGCGGAAGCTGGCCGGGATGATTACTTTACTCAGAAGTCGGCGAACCTCCGGGTCTCTGTCGACCGGGTTTACAATTTTTGCGGCGATACGATTGAAACGGACTTCATGAGGAGCGAATACCGGCGGCGCCAAGGTATTTTCGGTTCTCACAAAGACGTCGAGGTGATCAAGGGCCAGCTCTATCAGGTCCCCACCGAACGACCACAGCGAGTGTGCTCTGAACCAACCACGGAAGCGCCTGCGCCGGTCCCGAGCGACGCTTTGGTAGGAGACTCGCGTTGAAAAATACATAAGCGCCGATCCTGCTCTCGATTCCGTAACGCAACATGCCACCACCCGTAAGCGGATAGGGAGCGACGGTGGGAAACTCGATTGAACGCAGCGTGACGTAGGGGCGGTGGATGAGGCCCGGAGTTACCGTCATCTAGATAGGCCACATAGTCGAAGGCGTGAGGACTGTTGTGCGCGCTGCCCGCGCTGGTCCCTCGGCACACGGCGGATACACGGCGACGTTCTGGCGTAGGAGGCACTGGAATGCGAGGGTAACGAAAGAACGGCGATGGAGAGTCGGCGCGATCTGATGCGGGCTTAACGTCGTGAGGGCGTTTCTCGCGGTCACTGATCCCGACTGGCTGCGAACGCTCGCCGAGACGGGCGCGAGCGTCAGGCCAACCGGCCCCGCGCCGAGCACCAGCACGTCGACGTCGCTCAATGCCCGCCCCCGTTGCCACCGAAAGCGCTCAGCGGCGCGGGATCGAGATAGACCCCGTAGTCCGGGGCCCGATCGCCTGCCAGGCGCGGCACATGACCGAGACCGTGAGTGTCGAGTCGAATGCCGGCTCGCACGATGCGGTCGATCTGATCTGAAGCCGCCCCGGAGCAGAGTATGCGGTTCCCAATCATGGTGTCCTCTCGAAGTCGAATCTGCAGCCGCAAGAAGCATAGGCGCGTTCGCGCCGCTTGGCGAGACACAAATTCTGCGACCTTGGACCCGCAAGTGAACGTGCCGGCACCGCGGTCAGGCCCTCGGGTCAATTCGGGCCGGCGCAACTCCGGTAATCATTCGTCATGTTGGTGGCTTTCATTATGAGCGCAATTGCTATCGTTACCGGGGCTGGAAGCGGGATCGGCCGGCACTCAGCGATCGCTCTGGCGAAAGCGGGATTCGTCGTCGTACTTGCGGGGCGTCGCCTGGACGCGCTCGAGGAAACCGCTGACTTGGCTTCTCCCGGGCAGACGCTTACGGTACGAACGGACGTTTCGGATCAGTCATCCGTCGAAGCGCTATTTGGCTCGGTGCAAAACGGTTTCGGCAGGCTGGACGTGCTTTTCAACAATGCCGGTGCCTCGGCTCCGCCGCTTCCGTTCGAAGATTTGACGCTCGAGCAGTGGGACCGCGTGGTAGCCGTAAACCTCACGGGCCTGTTCTTGTGCGCTCAGGCAGCGTTCCGCTTGATGAAGGTGCAAAGCCCGCGCGGCGGGAGAATCATCAACAACGGATCGGTGTCCGCTCACGCACCGAGACCGAACTCGGCACCGTACACCGCGACAAAGCACGCCGTGACGGGACTCACGAAATCGATATCCCTTGACGGACGCAAATACGATATCGCTTGCGGGCAGATCGACATTGGAAACGCGGAGACCGATATGACGGCGCCGATGTCGAGGGGTGTCCCGCAAGCCGATGGTTCATTGGCGATCGAACCGAGGATGAACGTGGACGACGTCGCGCGTGCGGTTGCGTTCATGGCGAAGCTTCCCCTCGACTCGAACGTCCAATTCATGACCATCATGGCAACGAAAATGCCATACGTCGGACGCGGCTAGAACCTACCGCCGTTCAATCGCCTTTGAACACGTAGTGCGGGACGACGCGCAGGCCCGCCTTCGGTTTTATCGCTGGGATCGTGCTATCGATCGTCAAGCCGTAAAAATTCCCGCCGTCGTCGATGACGAAGAGCCAATCGCCGTCGGCGCTCGGTGCCATCCTCATTTGCGATCCCGTGATTAACAGCGGCTCGCCATTGTTCAGTACCGTACCGACGGTCGCATCGATGGCCCACAGCGCGCCGCCAACCGGCGATCCGGAAGCGGCGCAGCCCCCGCTTCCGTTCGCCACGCACGGTGTGGCCATGAAGACGACACCGCCCGCCGTCACGGTCGGCATCGAGCGCGGCGTGCTGCCGGTGAGCATCTCCGAGTCGGGGCCGAATTGCGAATTCCAGGCGATGCTGGTGCCGCAGCCCGAGATTGCGGCCAATCCCGGTGGCAGCAGCGTCGTTCCCGGCTGGTCCGACGTGATGGCGGCATACAAGTATCCGGTCGCGGGCGAGTAGCCCGGGTTTCCGATATACAGCGCGCGTGAGGTGCGTACTGAGAAGGGGAAGCTGTTCACCTCACTGGCATCGGAGGCGTTGTTGACGACCAAGGTCCCGCCTTTCCCCTGGGTAGCGACCAGTAAGCCGCAGCCGGGTGGCTGGAAAATCACCGGCGTGCCGGCGTAGTCGAGATCGCCCTGACCAGTCACGTCGAAGCCTGGATAGTTCGCGCTTTCGAAATTCAGGTTCGGATCGAGCTTGACCAAATGCTCGCCGTAGCCGGAGTACGTGTTTGTCGCCAATACGAAGGGCGAGGGAACCGGCGTCGTGCCGAGGATGGTCGCGGTTTGGGTGTTGCCCGTGGCGGCATAGATGTTGCCCGAGGGATCGGACGAGACGCCGCCCCAGCTCCAGATGCCCCCGCCGCCGTAGTTCCCGCCCTGTCCCCAAGTTGGGAAGAACGTATTGTTCAGGCTCATGGTAACGGGATTGACCGAGACCACGCGGCCGCGCCACATCGGGAAATTGGCGCCGCCTTCGCAGTCCGAAGCCGTGCCGAGATAGATCTGGCCGTTGGCGAAGGTGATCCCGCTCGTGCCGTGATTCGATTCGCCGTTTAGCGACGTGGGAATCACGTCGACTTGACCGTTGATGTCCCCGCTTGCCACGGCTAATCGATACAGAACCACTTGATTAGGTCGCGGGTTGCCGTCGCCGGCGGCCACGAAGATCGCGCCGAGCGCCGCGTCGTACGCCACGGTGCCCGAAACACCGATCGACCCGCCGCTGCATGCCGATCCAACGTCTTGCAACGGCAATGCGGTCTTCCAGATGAGCGCGCCCGTCAGCGCGTCGTACGCTTCTACGTTGTTGTAAAGGCCGACGATCAACACCGCGGCGTGGCCGGAAATACCGGTGATGACGACGGGTTGGGTCCGGACATCGTTATTGAGCGCGAGTTGCCAGCCGACATGAAGCTGCGAAATCGAGGCTGGTGTCAAATTCGTCGTGTTCGGATTGTACCCGGTACGTGCCACATCGAAGCCGTAGGAGGGCCAATCTACGAAGGCCGCAGTCGCCGATGCGCTCGGCGACGGCGACGGCGAGGGCGACGCGCCGTACGATGCGATCTCGATTGCGTTCACCACGGCGTTCGCCTTCGCTGTCGCGGTTGTGACGTGATCGAGTTCGATCGCGATCGAGCCGGTCGAATCGGCAGCGACGTTAAAGGTTTCCGCAACCGCCCTATCTGTCGCGCCCGCGGCAGCGAAGATATCGAAGCTCGTCAAGACCGGCGTGCCGTTGAGGCTGACGTTCATCAATCGTTGCCCGGGCCCGGTTTGCGTGAGCTCCGCAAAGCTCAGCTTTATCGCGTAGTTCGTACCCGCTGTCAAGCCGGGAATCGTATAGATCAGCTTTGGACCCGTCCGCTGTGTCTGATACACGGCCTGCGGCGCGGGGCTCGGTATGAGGGACGTGTCGATGGGGGTCTGGACGGTATGTGTCCAGGACGTTTGGCTGCCATAGTACTCGTCCGCGGCGAAGCTGCCCGTGGCTCCGCCCCCGGCGTTGATTGCGACGACGTCCGTGGTTGGCGGAGTCGGCGTGGGGACCGGGGATGGCGACGGCGATGGCGCCGGCGACGCGCCGAAGGGTGCGATCTCGATCGCGTTCACGATGGCGTTCGCCTTCGCTGTAGGGGACGTGACGTGATCGAGCTCGATCGCAATCGTGCCGGCCGAACTGGCAGCAACGTTGAAGGTTTCCGCAATCGCCCGATCCGCCGCGCCCGCGCTAGCGAAGATATCGAAGCTGTTCAACACCGCGGCACCGTTGAGACTGACGTTCATCAGCCGTTGGCCGGGGCCGGTTTGGGTAAGCTCCGCGAAGCTGAGCGTTACCACATACGTCGTGCCCGCCGTCAAGCCCGGAATCGTATAGATCAGCTTTGGCCCCGTACGCTGGGTCTGATACACGGCCTGCGGGGCGGGGCTCGGTATGAGGGACGTGTCGATGGGGGTCTGGACGGCATGTGTCCAGGACGTTTGGCTGCCATAGTACTCGTCCGCGGCGAAGCCGCCCGCGGCTCCACCCCCGGCATTGATTGCAACGAGGTCGGTGCTGGCCGAATGCGGCGCCAGGCGACGCTTGGAGTCAGGTTCTATCGAGCCGCCGGTCGCGACGCCTGCCGCGGGAAGCGATGAATGCGGCGCCCCGCAGCTGCTCAGCGGAAGCGCCGCAATGGCCCCGAAAACACAAACATAGAGAAATCTGCGAGTGATTAGCACGGTCCCATACTCCCGTTGCCCGAAAGCCTACCCTCTTGGCTTGGCGGGAACCTCATCCTAACGGAAAAAACTCGTTCAGACGATAGTCCGACGAAGGTAATAGCTATTTCGCAGGGCCGAGGGTCCTAAGCGCACTCGCGCGTTGCCGGTATCTCGCGCGGGTTGCCAAATTCTCTTCATTCGCCCCGGGGCGAATGATCATTCAACCCGTGTTCCAGAATGCATCGGATTTGAGACCGTCTCCGGCTTGCGGTGATGAGCCTCAGGAACCTCACGTAGGCGGTCCAAAAAGATATAATGCGCTCATGCAATGCGCATTATTTGTTCTCCGGTACGGTTTCTAGTAGTTTACACCACGGGCATGGGAGAGCCTGCATCGCGTTTCAGCGCCCGAACTTGGTGACCTCGTGAAAACGCTGTCGTAGCATGTCCTGGCACACGCCGTGGGCCTCTCCAGGGACGGCATTGAATCGGACGCGCGGTTGCGATAATTGAGATTCCCAGCGGCGCTTTGACCCGACGGCCACGTCGAAGTCGGTCGCACCTACTATTCTGCGCCACCGCGCGAGCGCCGCTGTGGGGCGCGGCGTATTAGGCCCCCATGGCCTCCAAACGCTGCCGGAGCTCGGAGCGCACTCGGGCCAGTGCATAAGTGCCGACCGCGAGCCGCAGCGGCGCCGGCGAGCGGTCTGCGACATCGATCATCGCTTGCGCGACGCTCATGGGATTCTCGTATTCTGGAAAAGCGGTGCCGGCGCGGGCGGCGCGCCGAAATTCGCCGAAGGTCGTTTCTTCATAGGCAGCCATCGGGCGCCCGATGCCGGACGACGTTCCGGTGATGAACCACGTTTTCATATCTTCGATGGTAGCGTGCCTGGCCCCGTGCAGCCAATTCTCCGGTGATGGTAGCATGGACAATGTATGGACGGCAGCGAACGGCGTCGCGAGGTTGGGCGCTTCTTGCGTGAGCGGCTCGGTCGCGTGAGCGCGGGCCGGAAGGAGACGGCGACCCCCGTAGGCCTCGGCTTGCGCGCGATCAAAGGCGGGGCAGCGATCGTCGGCGTCGCTGTCGAGCGTGGCGAGCCTCGCATTGTGGTTTCTCGGTTTCTCGCTACCAGCGTGGAGGGCGATCGTCTCTCGCTCGAACCCTACCACGTCGCCGCGGAGTTCAGGCGCGATCCGCAAGGCGGAGCTTCGCCTGAAGCCGTGGCGACCGTCGTCGAAGGGCGCAAACGCCAAGATCAGGTGGCGGCGGATGGTTTACGCGCCACTATCCGGGCGCTTGGGGAAGCGAGATGCAAGCCGCTCGTCGCGGCGCTGCTCGTCAATCGCGCCGGCTGGATCACGGACCTGCTGGACTACAGTCTTGCCTGGCCCGAACATTTGCCGGTCGCCGAGGGATTAGCCGTGCGCGACGCCCTTCGGTTCGCATTGAAGGCGTGCCGCGTCGCATACGTCGAGTTGGACGAGAAGTCTCTTCCCGACCTGGCGAGGCAGACGCTCGATACGTCATCCGTCGCGATCGACGCGCGACTGAAGACGCTGGGCGCGGCCGCCGGCAAACCCTGGCGCAAAGAGCAGAAGCTCGCCGCGCTGTCCGCCTGGTTCGCCTTGACGATGAAGCGTTGACTCCCATGGTCCCGAGCGCGGCGATCGACCGCGCCGGTCTCGGCTTCTCAAGCTAGGCGCTGTCTAAGCGTTTCTCGTAGAACCGGCTGGCAGCAATTGCATCGGGCGTCATTTGGGCGTACATTCCGAACGCTTCACATTCGCGGAATCCCGCGCGCTCGTAGAGCCGGATTGCCGCGGTCTGCCGGACGCCGGTCTCGAGACGAAGCACATCGAGCCTGCGTTCGCGCATAGCCGTTTCGATCCGCGCGAGAATCGCTCCCGCGATGCCAAGTCCGCGCGAATCTTCGCGTACGTACATGCGTTTGACCTCGCCGAACGTCTCGAAAAAAGCAACGCCGCCGCAACCTACGGCAATTCCGTCGAGACGGGCGATGAAGAACTCGATATGCGGCCGAAAGATCGCGTCTAGCGATAATCCGTGCCGTTGTTCCGCAGGGTATTCGCTCGCCAGCGAGCGCTCGAGTTCGTCGACGAGAGCTCGCACTTCGTCCGTCGGCGCGCTCACCGTTTCCACGACGGTCATGGAGAACCTCGGGCTACCGAGTTACAGCTGCTTCCCATCCGTCGAAGCTCCCGTTTGCCGTGGCGGCGATACGGTTCAGTTCGACGCTCGCTTCGCGTATGAATTCAATCGTCAACAGTTCGTGGCGTGTGGCAATGACGGCCCAGAATGTCTGCTCCGATTCCCTGACCGCCTCAATGACATCAACAGACGCGTTATATCCGAGCTTAAGCAATTCAGCAGAAACCTGTAGCGCTCGCGCTTCAGATTGGAAGTACAGATGGAAGACGATCTCAGTCCGTTTCGCGGGGTTTCCCCCCGCCTGGCGGATCTGGTCGATTGCGAGCTGATCCTCTTCGTCAATCGTCATCACTCTTATTTCGAGCGAATGTTGGTCGCAGCCCTCCCGTTTCGTCCCGTTGTAGGCGCTGCGCTTCGATCCGGACCCGCAACTTCGCCCGTCGCCCGCGCTGTTGGTAATGCTACATGAGCGCAATTGCCATCGTTAACGAGTGCGGTAGCCGGATTGGATTCGGTACCTCACGGCACCGAGTGCTGACGGCATTCGAGCCGCCCGAACGTCCGACTTGATTCGTCTTATAGACCGCGTCTGCGGAGCGCTGATGGTCGTCGGCGCCGGCCTGCACGTCGCTGGTTCGTTCTCGACCTACACGAACGCCCCAGACGCGCTCCTGTGGTCGCTGTGCGCGGGCGCGTACGAAGCACTGTTGGGCGGCGTCAACCTCGTGCGCTCGACCCGGCGGCGCGACGTCGCACTCGCGTGGCTGAGCCTGCTGGGCGGCATCTTTTGGCTCGGCGTGGTCGTCAGTTTCGCGCGGCTGGTCGGCAATCCGTTCGATCCTCGCGTGCTCGTGCAAGGGGGCGTCGTGCTCGTGCCGACCGCGCTGAGCTTGCGCACGTTGTTGCGCCCGTACCGCCCGAAGCACGCGTTACCTCGGGTGGCCGAAGGCACGCGCTCTCGGCGCCGAACCCAGCGCCAGGGCAGCCGAGGCATCTAACAGACGAGTGCGAGCCGCTACGGTTTAATTTCGAACATCGCGCCCTCTTTGTACGCGCCACCGCTGAATGCGCTGCCCGCGTAATAGCCGTTCGCGAGCGGTAGGAGGGGAGCGACGGGGTCGTAGGCGTATCCGCCGCTGGTGGGCCCGAAACTGAAGCGCGTCGATAGCGTCCATGCGCCGCCTGACGCCGTTAGCCGAAACACGGAGCCGGCATCGTACTGACCGCCGTTGCTGCTCGTCCCCACCAATCGACCCGTTGAGTCCAGAACCAAAGCGCACGACGCCGCGCCTGGCTCACCCGTATGGGCACCGAAATTCTGGATGATCGAGTAGCTGAAAATCCCGACCCCGGCCGGTTCGAGCTCGAAGACGGCTCCTCGACCATATCGGCCGCCTTGCGCGCAGCCGTAGAGGTTCCCGGACTTGTCGCGTACCAGGCCGTTCGTCGGGGAGAAAGCGTCGGCCGTGACGGTCCCGAATTGATGGAGGACAGCCTCGCTCCACGTGCTCCCGCTCTGGATGAGTTCGTACACGACGCCGAATCCGTTATTAGTATCGGATTTGGTCATACCGAAAAGATACGAACCACTCGAAACGAGGCGCCCTTGATAGGGTCCCGCGCCGTCGCCCGGAGCTCCAAAGCTATGGATGGTCGCGTATGAGACGCTCGCACCCTTCGGACTGATTGCGAAAACAGTGCCGTAACCATGCGCACCGCCGAAGTCCGTCGTGCCGTACAGCAAACCACCCGGACCAACCGTGAGTGCGCTCGAGGGGTTATAGCCGTCGCCCACCGTCGCTTTCAAATTAAAGCTATGGAGCGTTTTGAGCGTGAAGTTGACCGGGTCGACACGATAGACGGTACCGTAGCCATAGGTACCGCCGGCGTTCGTGGTACCGTAGAAACCGCCATCGGAACCGATGAGCACGGCACCTTCAGGCGTGGCGCCTTCGCCGGGTTTGAAGCTGTGCAGCGTTTTGTACGTCGCGTTTCCGGTCATCGACGCCGGCAACGTGATCCGGTAAAGCGTGCCGCGCCCGTATGAGCCGCCCATCTCGGTCGTGCCATACAGCTGGCCTTTGCTGTCGGCTACTAATTCGGCGGTCGGTGCGCTCCCGTCGGAACCCGTACCAGAAAAATCGTGATAGTCACGATAGAAGGGCATCACATCGGGCGAGATCGTTCGTCCGAATCGAAACTGGACCGGGCTAGCAAACGTTACGCGTCTTGCGACGACACCGCTCGACGGATTTGCGGCCGCCGGGCGAACCACCGCTCCGCTTATCGCCACGAAGCATCCGATACCCGCGAGCGATAGCAGGCCGCGTTTGGTCAACGAGCGTAAAGTGGCAGCGACCATAGCTTGTATTTCTCCTATCAAGAAACTGCAGACCGTTTCTAGGATTTCAGGGAAACCACGTGTCGTGGTTCCATCCGTCGCGATGGAGCATTTTCGAACGTCGACTGGGCCATGCGCGGCTCGTGCATCGCTCGTCTTACGGTTTAATTTCGAACATGGCTCCGAATCCGAACTTTCCACCACTGATCGCGGTGCCCGCGTAGTAACCATTTGGTAACGGGAGGAGCGGAGCGACGGGGCAGTATGGGTTAACGCCGTTCACGGGTCCGAAACTAAAACGGGTCGATAGGCTCCACGCGCTACCAGACCCCGTTAGCCGAAACACGGTCCCTTCACCGTATTGTCCGCCGTTGCTGCTCGTTCCGATCAGTCTACCGGTTGAATCCAACGCGAGCGCGCACGACGCTACCGCCGGTTCGCCCGTATGGGCACCGAAGCTCTCGATGATGGAGTAGTTGAACGCCCCGGGCCCGGCCGGAGAAAGCTCGAAGACGGCGCCCTTGGCGAAGTGACCGCCTTGCCCACAGCCGTAGAGATTCCCTGATTTGTCGCGGACGAGACCGTTGCTCGGCCCGTAAGGATCACCGGGGACGGTCCCGAATTGGTGCAGGACCGCCTCGCTCCATGTGCTGCCGCTCTGAAAGAGTTCGTAAACGACACCGAATCCCTGATTGGTATCGGATCCGGTCATGCCGAAGAGATACGAGCCACTCGAGACAAGCCGGCCTTGGTACGGTCGCGCTCCGTCGCCTGGGCTGCCGAAGTTATGTATGGTCGTGTACGAGACGCTCGCGCCCTTCGGGCTAATCGCGAAAACGGTTCCGACACCGTGCGCACCACTGAGGTCCGTCGTGCCGTAAAGCAACCCGCCTGGACCGGCCGTGAGTCCGCCGGAGGGATTGCTTCCATCGCCCGCCTTTGCATTGGGATTGAAGCTATGGAGCGTCTTGAGCGTTAAGCTGGCCGGGTCCACGCGATAGACGGTACCATTGCCATAGGTTCCGCCGGCATTCGTCGTGCCATAGTAGCCCCCATCGGCACCGATGAGCACGCCGCCTTCGGGCGTGGCGCCTTCGCCGGGTTTGAAGCTATGCAGCGTTTGGTACGTCGCGTTTCCGGTCGCCGACGCCGGCAACGTGATCCGGTAAAGCGTGCCGCGCCCGTATGAGCCGCCCATCTCGGTCGTGCCATACAGCTGGCCATTGCGGTCGGCGACCAACTCGGCGACGGGCGCGTTACCATCGGTACCGATACCGGAGAAATCGTGATTGTCACGAAAGAACGGCGCGGCATCGGGAGTGATCCGTCCAGCGAAGCGAAACCCGCTACTCGTGGCGACGTTTTCGCGATTCGTGTTGCCGGTTGTCCGAATAATTGCGGGCACGGGACTTGCCGGCGCGCCGAGCACGACAACGAGGCATGCAACAGCCACCGCGAAGGGCAACCGGCGGAGGCGCAAGGACCAGTCTGAGTCGATCACGATGGACTCTTCCTCCGCAATGCGGAAACGCATTGGAAATGGCGGTCGATCCTTTCGGAAAGACCGGACAATGTTGGGCGTCAAGAATCCACCGTCGAGCGCTAGATTGAAGGACCTTTCCTTGGGTCCGTAACACTCGAAATCTTCAAGATGAGGCATTCTCGCGGCGATCTTTCCAAATCAGGCTTGGACCTCGACGCCATGAGCGTATCCTTTCCGCCGCAGGGCTGGCTAGTAAAAATACGACATCCCGTCGGCGATTCGATTTCCGCCGCCCGGGAGCGATTGGGCGGAGCGCGTGCCGTCTAGCGACTACGAACTTCACTCGAGCATCCCGAGCGACGCGCTGAAGCCGCTCGTCCGCGCCTATGCGCAACGAAAGGGAACGTGGTCCGGCGCGGGCCTTTCGCAGGCGGCGCCAGCCTCCCTCGAGTGCGTCATCGACTTCGAATTCGGCGACTGCCCGACGGTCGGCTATCGAGACGGCAGTAACGAACGCGTGCACCAATTCGGGATCGTGGGCCCGCACAGTCACTATCGAGCCGATTTGCACTTTCAGGGGAAGGTCGAGACCTTTGGCGTCTTTTTCCAGCCGCTCGCGATGAGTCTCCTCTTCGGTGTTCCCAACCGCGAACTGACGGATTCGGTGTATCGGGCGCAGGACGTGTTCGATCGAGCCGGACGGCGGCTGTGGCTAATGATGGCCGAAAAGCCACGCTTTGCGGATCGCGTCGTCATCATCGAGCGTTATTTGCTGGAACTCGCCGCGAAAGCCCGCAGACCGCAAACGACCGTAGCGATGGCTCAGTACATTTTCAAACGTCGCGGAGTCGTTCGTGTGGCCGATGTGGCCGAAAGCGCTTCGCTGAGCGTCCGTCACTTCGAACGGCGCTTTTCACACGAGATCGGCTTGAGTCCCAAGCTCTTCGCGCGGATCGCGCGATTCCAAGCGGCCCTTGACACGAAGATCAACAAGCCGCGAGCTTCATGGCTTGAAATCGCCCACCGGCTCGGGTATTTCGACCAGATGCACCTGATTCGCGATTTTCGCGACCTCGGCGGCAACGCTCCGACGCGCCTCATCTCCTCGATCGGAGACGCACGGCCGAGCGCGCTCGCCGCATCCTCAGGCCCTTGAGCGGTCTTCGAAAGGGCTAATGGTACATCCATGGTACGCCCTAGTGGGTTGCTCGGGAGTGTAAATGAAGATCGGCCTTCCGAACCCGGCCGTGGGACCGTCTTCGAGGACCCCACGAGGCAAAGAGCGCGCTTCATTCGTTCGGGCCAGACCGCGAACACCGGACGCGCTGGCGTTCAATTTTGGCGGCAATTGCCCGGACGATGACATCCCTGATCCCTGGGGTTCGTTTTTCGGTCGCGTCGAGAATGGATTTTGACTGGTGCAGTGGCGAGGGCACGACACCATGTGATACGAATGGAATTCCGAGGCACAGGCTGAGTAATCTCCGCCGCGAAACGGCCCGCGAACCTCTATAAGGAACGGAATTATCCCCCAACATGGGAGAGTACGGGACTGGTGTCTCGCACGGTCTTCAAAACCGCTGAGGCCTTCGCAAGGGGGCTGGTAGGTTCGATTCCTACACTTTCCCGCCAAATAGTAAGCCCCATGGTATGAAAGAGCGCGGCCCGGTCACGTTGCTAGCTGGACATTACTGGGTGATTAGGTGCCGGTCTTAGTTCGCGGACTCACGGTCGAGGTCGGGTCTAGGACCGCCGGCTTTTCGCGCTTTTCTTGATCAGCAAACAAATGGACGCAGATTTTCGCGGTGATGCATGCCGGAGTGCCGAATTTATCCGGAACTCTCTTGTCACGACGAGTGGGACGCTATCGGGCAGGCGCCTTGGAGTGCGGAGCCGGCGGATGATCCGTGTACAATGCTTGGCAAGTTTGTGCGATTGTCAACGGTTGCCCGTCGAAGTGCTAAGCACGTAGCCGTAGCGCTGCTGGCGTCGCGCTACGAGCGCGATCATTAGTAGGAATCGAGCACTCCAGGCTCGCCATCGGCGCAGCGGAAACCTTACGTAAGGCGTTTCTTCTGCACTTGATGTTGGACGACTCTGCCGTCTCCATGTATGAGGAATTCTCTTGCCGCTGCGAAGCGCGAGCGCAAGGTGGGCCTTCGCAGCAATCATAGCGGTTTCGTAAAGGGAAAGGTCGCTAAGCCGAGCGGCACGAATTATTCACAACTCCACTGATCGTGTGATCGGAGTTGCCATGCTGCGTTGGCTGGTTCTCCTCGCATCGCTTGGATTCGCGATCGTCGCCATCTCGAGTTCCGGACATCCGGGGCAACCGCAGCCGGCCGGAGCTGCCGTAACAGTTCGAGGTATCGCCGCGCCGGCGCGGCTTGCCGCCTCGCGCTCGGCGTGCTTGCCGTCGATGCGTTCGCCGGTGATGCCCGGGGCTGGATCGCTCGTGTGGCGCGCATGTGACGGTAGCGTCGTCGCTCGCTTCGATTACGGCGCGAGCACCACAGCGGGAGCGGCGTACAACGAAACGGCGGTCTTTCCGTCCATCCCCGGAACCGTCGCGCAAATGTATCTGGGATTATTCGTTCATTCGGTCAGCAGCGGGCTGACCTACGTTGCCCCGCGCACGGATTCGTCGCAGATCTTCTCGCAAGCGATCGTCCGGGGCTCGAGGTACAAACTCGTCGGCTTTGCCGTCATGCCGGGCGATAAGGCGCATCCATTTCACGTCATCTATCGGAGCGGTGTATACACGGCGACCTCGGTGCGGGTGATATTCATCAAGTCACCGCTTGCGGGTCTGACGATTCCCCGCTCGGTCCAAGTGTATTTCGCGCTCCTCGCCGTGCGGCACGTTGGGAACGTCGGCCCGGCGCCAGCCTACACCCCCGCGAGCACGGCGCAACCCGCGAGCTCTACGAGTTTGCCCGCGCTCGCGCTGGCGAATACCGATAACAGCTACGGCGCTTGGATGATCGGTTATCCGGACGCGCAGTACACGCTTACCATCGGCAATGCCGGGGCAGTGCCGACCGTCGGAACGATAATCGTGAGGGACAAGTTGCCAAGCGGCCTCACGCTGAGCGCCGCTCCGAGCGGCACGGGCTGGAGATGCTCGGGTGGTCCCGGCGGCACGGTCGTTTCGTGTGGCTCGACAACTTCGATCGGCGCCCATGCGGGTGGCGCACCGATTGCAGTGCCCGTCAGCATCGGACCGTCGACGCCGATTGGGATCAACTCGATCACGAACACCGCATCTGCGTACGGAGGTGGCGATCCGGTCCATGCGACGGAAAATACCGGGCTCATCGAAAGGCTCTTAACGACGATCGACCGCCCGAATACGACCGCGACGGTCTTCCTCGTCAATCCCGCCAACACGAGGTGGCAGGTGCCAAGCGACTGGAACCCCGACGACAACACGATTGAGGTCATTGGCGGCGGTGCGGCGGGCGGAGGCGGCGGAGCGTACTCGAAAGTTGTCAGCGTATCGCTGACCCGGGGCAGTATCATGGGCAGAGCGGTGGGCGCCGGCGCCGACCCTCTGAGCGGAGCCCTTGGCGGCGGTGATACGTATCTGTGCTCGAGCGTTTCGAACTGCGCCTCGTTATCGGCAAGCGCGGTCATCGTCGGCGCTCAGGGCGGCTCGGCATCATCCAGCCTGGGCGGAAGCGCGGCCGCCGGCGTCGGCACAGTCCGCTTCAGTGGCGGCAACGG